>ERZ772954.563-NODE-563-length-36177-cov-3.314988_pt1 | contig 36177 bp, 28 predicted proteins | sample MGYA00580684_ERZ772954 | MGnify/ENA primary metagenome ERZ772954 (study PRJEB29015, sample SAMEA2737654) | human gut metagenome | biome: human gut; feature: human-associated habitat; material: faeces | place: China | collected 2012 ...
CCGTTACTGAGCACGTATGCGTGAACAGTAACAGGCAAAGATGTTTGAAACGTTAAAATCGATCATAAGTCTGGTAAAAATAAATTCAAGCAGGTACCGCTCTTGAAAAACGAGAAGGCAGAAGTGTGGCATGAAAGAGCGGGAGAGAAAGGGAAACGAGATGCAGCAGGAAATCATTCATACATTTGCGGTCTGTGCATACAAGGATTCGCCGTATCTGGAAGAATGTCTGCGTTCGGTGACGAGCCAGACGGTCAAATCGGAGGTGATCTGCTGTACCTCGACGCCGAGCAGCTATATCCGGGAGCTGACAGCGCGGTATCAGGTGCCGCTCTATGTGCGGGACGGGGCGAGCAATATCCGTGAGGACTGGATGTTTGCCTATGGAAAAGCGCAGGGGCGTTTTGTCACGATCGCGCATCAGGACGACCGATACCGCAGCGATTATGCCGAAAAGCTTTTAAAGGCATGGAAGAAATATCCGGATCTGCTGCTGTTTGCGAGCGATTATCTCACGATCCGCATGACGGAGAAAGAGGGGGAAATGAAAGCCATTCCGGAGCCATTTAACATGGTCTGGCTGGTAAAAAAGGTACTGCGCCTGCCGCTGCGTTTCTATTTTCTGGCGGACCGCACCTGGATCAAGCGGAGCAGTGTCTGGTTTGGCAATTCGATCTGCTGTCCGTCCTGCACGTACAATAAAGAACAGATTGGGGACGATATGTTCCATTCGGAGTATGATTTTGCGCTGGACTGGGACAACCTTTACGAGCTGGCGGGCAAAAAAGGGCGTTTTATCTGTTCGGAAAAACCGCTGATTGCCTACCGCGTCCATGCGGCGGCGACGACGAAAGCCTGCATCGAGGACAACCGGCGCCCGGCGGATGAGATGGCGATGTTCCGGAAAATGTGGCCGGACTGGATGGTAAAGATTCTGATGCATTTTTACAGAAAAGCCTATAAGGAGTACGAAAAATGAGAAAAGCCGATGTGATTATACCTACGTTCAAACCGGGGGATAAGCTGGAAAAACTTCTGCGGCGGCTGTTGGAACAGAGTGTGCCGGTGGGCCGTGTGATCATCATGAATACGGAAGAAAAGTACTGGGATGCTGAGCGGTTTGAGTCCTTATTTGAGGGGGAAGATACGAAGCTGACCGTGTGCCATATCCGCCAGCCGGAATTTGACCATGGAAGGACGCGCCATGAGGGAATTTTGAAATCAGATGCGGATGTCTGCATCTGCATGACGCACGACTGCGTGCCGTATGACCGGAATCTGGTGAAAGAGCTTCTGGAGGCGCTGGATGCTTCGGAACGTGTGGCGGCAGCATATGCGAGACAGCTTCCGGCGGCGGACTGCGGTGTGATTGAACGGTATACGAGGGACTTTAATTATCCGGCGGTGAGCCGTCTGAAAGGGAAAGAGGACGAGGACGAGCTGGGAATCAAGACGTATTTCTGTTCCAATGTCTGCGCGGCATACCGGCGGGATATTTACCTGAAGCTTGGCGGATTTACGAAGAAAACCATTTTCAACGAGGATATGATTTTTGCCGGACACGCGGTGGAAGCCGGGTATCAGATTGCCTACGCGGCGGACGCGCAGGTCATCCATTCCCACAATTATACGGCGATGCAGCAGCTGCACCGGAATTTCGACCTCGGCGTATCGCAGGCGGATCACCCCGAGGTGTTTGGGCGACTTCATTCGGAGGGCGAGGGAATCCGTCTGGTGAAGAAAACAGCGAAATGGCTGGTGGAAAACGGCCACGCGCTTCTTCTGCCGCAGCTTGTGATGGCGAGCGGAAGCAAATATGCCGGGTACTGGCTGGGAAAGCATTATAAAAAGCTGCCGGAGGGGCTGATTCGAAGCCTGACGATGAATCCGGCATACTGGGAAGGAGAAGCGGGCGATGGAAGATAAGGCGTTATTGTCCACAGAAGAAGCTTCTGGGGCGGAAAAAGCCGAACTTTTGATAGTCATACCGGCGTACAACGAAGCCGAAAATATAGAGCGGGTTGTGAACCATCTGACTGCCAATTTTCCGCAGTATGATTATGTGGTCGTCAATGACGGATCGCGCGATGAGACGGCGGCGATCTGCCAGAGAAATGGATATAATCTGTTGAACCTTCCGGTCAATCTGGGACTGGCGGGGGCATTTCAGGCGGGACTTAAATATGCCGACAAGTACGGATATCAATATGCGGTCCAGCTCGATGGAGACGGACAGCACCGTCCGGAGTATCTGGAATCCATGATCAAGAAAATGGAAGAAGGTTACGATATCGTCATCGGTTCCCGATTTGTCGGGGAGAAAAAGCCATTTACGATGCGGATGCTTGGAAGTAATCTGATCGAGATGGCGATCCGCTTCACAACTGGTGTCAATATCAAGGATCCGACCTCGGGAATGCGGATGTTCAGCAAGCGCATGATCCGCGAATTTGCATCGGGGCTTAACTACGGTCCGGAGCCGGACACCGTTTCCTACCTGATCCGCCAGGGCGCGCGGGTGGCGGAGGTGCCGGTCATCATGGATGAACGGATTCTGGGAGTCAGCTACCTGACACCGGTCAATGCGATGCGGTATATGCTTAAAATGCTGATTTCGATTCTGTTAATCCAGAATTTCAGAAAGAGGAGGTAGCGCCATGACGCCAACACTCAGAGTTGTCCTGATCGTCGTGTCGATCCTGACAACCTTTATGATTATGCGGAAGATCCGGCAGTCAAAACTCCAGATCGAGGATTCGATTTTCTGGCTGGGATTCTCGTCCATTCTCATTGTGTTCAGTATTTTTCCGGGGCTGCCGGATCTTTTGGCGGAGCTGGCGGGAACATACACGACTGCCAATTTTATCTATCTGGCGGTTATTTTCCTCCTGATTGTGAAAATGTTCCATATGTCGATTAAACAGTCGCAGCTGGAGACGAAGATCAAGGATCTGGCGCAGAAGATTGCGCTGGATGAAAATGAGCGGGGGAAAGAGGCACAAACATCTGTAAAAAAGGTTGTCAGCCAGAAAAACGAATGATATAGTTAAAGATGGCACAGCCGAAAAGGATGATGCCAGTTACGTATTGAAAAATGAATTGAAATACCTGCATAAGAAGGAGATAGAAAAATGGGAAAGATTAAAGTAACACCATGTGACATCAAGGGACTTTATGTAATTGAACCGACTGTTTTCAAGGACGAGCGCGGTTATTTTATGGAGACATACAATCAGAACGATTTCCATGAGGCGGGACTCGACATGGTATTTGTACAGGACAACCAGTCCATGTCAGTCAAGGGCGTTCTGCGCGGACTTCATTACCAGAAACAGTATCCGCAGGGCAAGCTGGTGCGTGCTGTGCGCGGTACCGTATTTGATGTGGCGGTAGACCTTCGTACCGGTTCTGAGACCTACGGAAAATGGTTTGGCGTGGTTCTTTCCGCGGAGAACAAGAAGCAGTTCTACATTCCGGAAGGATTTGCACACGGCTTCCTGGTACTGTCCGATGAGGCAGAATTTGCATACAAATGTACCGATTTTTATCATCCTGGCGATGAGGGCGGTATGGCATGGAACGATCCGGAGATTGGCGTTGAGTGGCCGATCGAGGAAGGCATGGAGTTGATTATTTCGGAGAAAGACCAGAAATGGGGCGGCTTCCGGGATGCATTCAAATTTTAAGAATGGAGTTAGGATAGAATGCGGGAACTGATTTCCCTGTTTCGGGAACTGATAGGAAAAAGAAAATTGGTCACCGAGCTTGCCAAGGCGGATTTCCGCAAGCGCTTTGTCGGCTCATACTTTGGAATTGTCTGGATGTTTATCCAGCCGATGGTTACGATCGCGATCTATGCGTTCATCTTCGGTGAACATGGCATGAAAAATGCGCCGCCGGTTCCGGGGGCGACCTATGTCATCTGGCTGACGCCGGGTATCATCCCGTGGTTTTATTTCAGCGAGATTTTAAATACGGGCACAAACTGCCTGCAGGAGTACCATTATCTGGTTAAAAAGGTAGTATTCCAGGTGGAGATGCTTCCGGTTATCAAGCTTATCTCCTGTTTCCTGGTACATGCCTGCTTCCTGATCATTATGGCGGGGCTGTACCTGGTTGACGGGCGTATGCCGTCTGCAACCTGGATTCAGGTGTTATACTATTCCTTTGCGGCGTCGATGCTTGGACTGGCGCTTACCTATTTTACCAGCGCCGTGCAGGTGTTCTTTAAAGATATGGCGCAGATCGTCGGCATCTGCCTCCAGTTCGGCATGTGGCTGACCCCGATCATGTACGACGAGGCAATCTTCACCAGCCGCGCATCCTGGCTGGAGTGGGTATTCAAGCTTAACCCATTCTACTACATCGCCGCAGGCTACCGCGACAGCATGCTTACGGGAAGCTGGTTCTTCGAGCGGCCGACGATGACGATTTATTTCTGGGTGGTAACATTTATTTTGATGATAATAGGACTGAAGGTATTCAAAAAACTTCGTCCCCATTTCTCAGACGTACTGTAGATGGGAAGGGAGCTGCTGTAGATGGTGTTGACGGCTATTGGATTATCGAGATGCGAACAACGATAATCTGAGAAGCTGCCAGTGCCGCCTCCGGCAGCTCCCTTCTGCGACAACTTATCAATAGGAGTTTACATAAAATGGTTTTCAGCTCAATCATCTTCCTATGGGTTCTTCTCCCCTGCATCCTGCTCATCTACTACGTGAGCCCCAAACCGTTCAAAAACGGCATCCTGACCGTATTCAGCCTCTTTTTCTATGCCTGGGGCGAACCGCGGTATGTGGTGCTCATGATTTTTTCGGTTCTGCTCAACTACGGTTTCGGGCGTCTGGTGGAGAAATTCGGGAAAAAGAGATGGCTTTTGGCGCTCTGCGTGACGCTCAATCTTCTGATCCTCGGCTATTTTAAATATTACAATTTCCTCGCCGAGGTGCTGAATCCGCTGCTTCGCGGGTTTGATATAGCGCTTCCGGCGATTCAGGTGACGCTGCCGATCGGAATTTCCTTCTATACCTTTCAGGCGCTTTCCTACGTGGTGGATGTGTACCGGGGCGAAAATCAGGCACAGAAAAATCCGCTCAACATGATGCTTTATATTTCCTTCTTCCCGCAGCTCATAGCGGGACCGATCGTGAAATACCATGACATCGAGGAGCAGATCGAAAACCGGACCGTCACGCTGGAGGGCTTTTCTTACGGCGTGAAACGCTTTATTTTCGGTCTGGGAAAGAAGGTCATCCTGGCAAATACCTTTGCCGAGGTGGTGGACGCGGTCTACGCGTATCAGGCGGCGGATGTGAGCCAGGCGATGCTCTGGCTGACGGCGCTTCTCTATATGCTGCAGATTTATTTCGATTTTTCTGGCTATTCGGACATGGCGATTGGGCTTGGAAAAATGTTTGGCTTTACATTTATTGAAAACTTCCGGCTGCCGTATACAGCGACTTCGATCCAGGATTTCTGGCGGAAATGGCATATTTCCCTCTCCAGCTGGTTTAAAGAGTACGTGTACATTCCGCTCGGCGGAAACAGGAGGGGCACGGCGCGGACGTATGTCAACCTTTGGACGGTCTTTCTGCTGACCGGCATCTGGCACGGAGCGGGCTGGACGTTCATTTTCTGGGGCATTTACCATGGCCTTTTCAACGTGCTGGAGCGCTGTTTTCTGGGAAAATGGCTGAAGCAGGAGAAATTCCGGCCGTTGGCGCATATCTATGCGGTGTTTGTCGTGCTGATCGGCTGGATTTTCTTCCGCGCGGACACGATCGGGCAGGCATTTTCCTTTATCCGGTATATGTTTGTGCCGCACAGCGCAGTCGTTTTGATGGAACGCTACATGAACCGGAAACTCTGGGTGTTTCTGGCGGCGGCACTGCTGGCATGTGGTCCGGTGCAGTGGTTCTGGATGAAATGGAAAGGGCGCGTGCTGGCGCAGGATGGATCGGTGACGGTCACAAGCTGGATCGGTTACATGGCGATCCTGTGGTTTTCCATTTTGCTGCTTGTCAACAATACATATAATCCATTTATTTATTTCCGTTTTTAAAAGCGCTGTAGAAAGTATGTTTGTCTGTGCGATGAGAACATAAAAATGAAAGCATGGGCGGCAGGGCGTGAAAGTACAGAAAGATGGATTCATGCAGGGAGAAGAAAACGAGAGATATGAATCGAGAGACAGGGACAAAAATACTTCTGATTGGTTCCTTTGTGGCGAGCCTGGTGCTGCCGACGCTTGTCTATCCGGCGGTCAGGAGCCATCTGGACCAGCAGAATTATGAAAACAGGGAATTGGCATCCTTTCCGGAACTGTCGGCTGCTAATTTTGACAATATTCCGACGGAATTTGAAGCGTATTACAACGACCATGTTCCGTTTAAAAATCTGTTTGTCAAGGCGAAGACAAAGCTGGATCTGGAGCTTTTAAATGAAAGCTCGATTTCGGATGTGACGGTCGGAAAAGAAAACTGGCTGTTTTACACCGTTTCGGAGGATGGCGAGGATGCGCTGGCGGATTATCAGCGGACAAATCTCTATACGGCGGATGAGAAAACAGCGCTGGCGGACGCGATTACCTCGGTAAACGAGAAAATGAAAGAGCGCGGCATCCGGTTTGTGATGTTTGAGGCACCCAACAAGGAAAGTGTCTATGCGGAATATATGCCGGATTCGGTCCGGGTATACGGAAGTGAGTCGCGTCTGGATGCGGCGCTCCCGGAGCTTGCGGCGCAGGGACTTCCGGTGTATGACATGAAGCCGGAGCTTCTGAAAGAGGCGGACACGTATCAGCTTTATTACAAATATGATACGCACTGGAACCAGATCGGCTCTTTTATCGGAAGCCAGCAGATTGCACAGACTTTGCTTGGAACCTCGACACCGCTCAGTGCAGTCTCGATTGAGGCGGCAGGACCGGCGTCCGGAGACCTGGCGCGGATGCTTAACATGGCAGCAGAGTACAGCGACGATACCGAATATGTGATTCAGAATTATCTGCCGGAGGTTACGGCTACGACGGTGGATATGAACGAGGACAACAGCTTTGCAGTATTTGAGTCGGATTCGCCGAATGATAAAACACTTCTGGTGGTAGGCGATTCCTTTAGCCAGAACCTTAAATATTTTATGCCGAAGCTGTACCGGAAAACGGTGTTTGCGACTTTTGACACATACACGGAGGCGCTTCTGGATGAATACCAGCCGGATGATTTTGTCTATCTGACGGTCGAGCGCAACCAGGAGCTGTTTGAGGATGTGGAGACGGTTGTCTGGCGGGATGAGGTGCCGGAGAAGGACGGGTAAGGTGCCGGATGTCTGGGCAGAAGGGGGATGCAAAGTTTTTTTAAAACTAAATAAAAAGAATCACTCGTAAAGTGCTAGTTCGGGTGATTCTTTTTTTATGCCTCTTGATTCCATATTTTGTTGCGCGAGGGTTATTATAAAAAAATGGAAGAGGATGTAAAGAGGGAAATTTTGAAAAGCGAAGGTAGAAGGCTTGAAAATCAGGGGTGGATAGATTAAAATAAATGGATAATATATTATACAAAACAAATAAAAAATAGCATTAATAGATAATATATTATCCATGATTTAAATGGAAAAAATTAAAATAGAATTTCCCCAAAGTTTGTGTTTATGGGATAATAAAGGAGAAAGGATAGGGCGGATGGAGACAGGAAAGAAACTTCAGGTTATGTATGAAGACAGACTGGTAGGAACTCTTGCATTAACAGCGAATCACAAGGTGGCATTTGAGTATGATGATGCATGGCTGGAAGAGGGATTTTCGATCAGTCCGTTTTCACTGCCTTTGAAAAAGCAGGTGTTTATTCCAAATAAGGATTATTTTGAAGGTTTGTTTGGGGTGTTTGCGGATAGCCTGCCAGATGCGTGGGGGCGCCTGCTTTTGCGGCGTCTTTTGCTGGCGCATAAGCAGCAGCCAGACGATTGGACAGTGTTAGACCGGCTGGCGGTTGTGGGAAGATCTGGGATGGGGGCGTTGACCTATCGTCCGCAGCGGGAACTTTCGGTTGAGGAGAAAAATGATAATCTGGACGAACTTGCGGAGGCCTGCCAGAAAATATTAAATACCGAATACTCGGACAAACTGGATGAACTGTACCGGCTGGGCGGTACAAGCGGAGGTGCGCGCCCGAAAATCATGACGCAGATTCAGGGAGAGGACTGGCTGATTAAATTTCCGGCACATATAGATGGAAAAGATGAAGGGAAGATGGAGTATGACTATGCGTGCTGTGCAAAACAGTGCGGAATTGTCATGAGTGAATCGAGATTGTTTCCCTCAAGGCGATGCAAAGGATATTTTGGAACCAGACGATTTGATCGGGAAATAAAAAATGGGATGGTAAAGCGGGTTCATATGCTGACGGCAGCGGCGTTATTAGAACTGGATTTTGAACAGCCAAGTCTGGATTACCATCAATTGATGAAATTAACGAAAATATTGACGAACGAGAAGGCAGAAGATATAGAAAACATGTTCCGCCGTATGTGTTTTAATGTGTTTGCCCACAACCGGGATGATCATTCAAAGAATTTTACTTATATATATCGGGAGGAGGAAGAGCAATGGCGCCTGGGACCAGCGTATGATCTGACGTACAGCAACACATATTATGGGGAACATACGACCAGCGTAGATGGCAATGGACGAAATCCGGGTGAGAAGGAGCTGCTTGCAGTTGGGCTTGCAGCCGGAATGAAAAAAACGAGATGCATGGAAATGATAAAACAGATTCGTACATGTGTGCAGGACATGTTAGGTCAGTATCTTTAGAGAGGCAGGAGAGCAATATGGAAGCACTTATCTGGGAAACTGCAGATGAACTGGATCAGAAACTGGCATCACGGCTGCGTAACATCCGGAAACGCCGCGCTATTTCACAGCAGAGACTGGCGGACATGAGTGGGGTGAGTTATGGCTCAATTAAGCGATTTGAGGCGACGGGGCAGATTTCCCTTTTGTCACTCACAAAAATCGCGATGGCACTGGATTTGGCGGAAGAGCTGCGGGGGCTTTTTACGCGGGTTCCGTACAAAAATATTGAGGAGGTAATCCGCGAATCCCGTTAAGCCACCGTTCACGCATTGTGTAGGCAGCGCCCATCCGCGTAGCCCTGCCAGAACCGTTCGCAGGCGACCGCGCGAGACGCCCGAATGAGCCAAGGTACATTCTTTTTTAGGCGGGATGCACAAATACGCAAATCGCCGCCGGACGTTTTTGTTTATATTTCAAATATGGATGTTTTTGTAACTTTTGTACATAGTCAGGGTGTCAAAATTGGTACTTATTACATATATTAACTTATGTTTATATAATTGCAAATAACTTATAAGTTTATACCACTTCCGGGGATGGTACTTTTTGTTTGACAGTGTTATATTATTGCCATCGAAAGAAACAAGAGATTTTCACAGACGGATATCGTAATAGTATCATAAGAATATTGCAATGGATTTCCGCCTATCATATGAAAAAATATAATTTTATTTGATGGAGGTAATTATCATGATGAAAGCAACAAGAACATTCAATAACGGTTTATATCAGGAGAATTTATATCAGGCATATTACAACACACCAGCAGAAAAGCATGTAGTTTCCGAGTCCTTAGAGCAGGAAGCAATGCCGGTACTGGTACATCGTTTAGCTGCACAGTTAGGTTATACCGAGTCTGAGGCAGAAGTAGAAAAAGAGTTTCTGTGCGAAATGTAATGGATAATCTGCTCGCAAGCTTATAACCATCCGGTAGAATTGGATGAGTTACCACCAACCTAAAGCATTTACGACAGAACAAGGCTTCTGAAGCCAGAAAAAGAAAACCGTCTGAGAAAGAATGAAAGATTCTTTTACAGACGGTTTTCTTTTTTTACCGAATCGCGTTTTTCATTGATTTCACGTATTCTGCCACATACGGCACACGGGATATCGCTTTCTTCTTTTATCAGATTTACCATCGCGCCGATATCGGTCGTGATCTCACTCCGGACGCCGGTGCCACCTTGATTCATGGAGTGATTCCATGCGCTTTGCGAGATACCTGCATATCTCCGGCAACTAACATAAGCCCTACGTCGCAGAGTACTAGGCTGAAAATATATCCAGTTTTTGGCTGCGCCATCAGCGGTCCATTGGGCAGCCTGCATCTCGACCCGGTTCTCAGCCTCCCGGACTCTCTGTGCGCGCATATGCTGCTTTGATCTCCGCTTCAACGGTTTTGGTGTGTTCGATTTTTCATCAATATACTATGATGATGTAAAGTGTCAAATATTTTTTGAGAAAAAATTAAATTTTTTTAAAATTATGTGATTCTTTGGAAGTATGTCCCAGCCTTGCCAGCAGCAAAATAGCGAAGAAAGTGATCATTTCCGACGCCAGGAAAGACAGCCAGACGCCGTTCAGCCCAAACAGGCGCGCCAGTGTGACAGCGCAGGGGATGATAGCGACGGCCCCGCGCAGCAGAGAACCGGCGATGGCTGGTTTTGGCTGCGCGACGGCGGAAAAATAGGCAACCAGCAGGATGTTGATGCCAGCAAAGAGAAAGCCCAGGAAATACAGCCGGAGCCCGCTGTGGGCGTAATGCAGAAGTTCGGCGTTCTGCTCCTGGTTGAAGATCTGGATCAGTGGATCGGTCATGCTCCAGGTCAGCACCAGAATGATCGCTTCCACGATCAGGCAGGCGATGACGCCCCAGGTCAGGAACTGGCGGCTCTGCGTGTGATCGCCTTTTCCGTAGCTTTCGCTGATGAGCGGCTGCGTGCCCTGCGCGAGTCCGTTGAACAGGCACATGGCAACGACGGAGAGATTGGCAGTGACGCCGTAAGCGGCGACACCGATATTTCCGGCGAGTCCCAGAAGCAGGAAATTAAAGACGATCGCGATCACGGCGGAGGATATTTCGCCGACAAAGGCGGATACGCCGAGCTGGCAGCAGGCGATCAGGTGGCGCAGGGATGGAGCGCGAAAACGGAATCCGACCTGATTGTGTTTTCCCAGGTAGTGCGTGCCGCAGATGCTCATCGTCACAAGCGGGCAGAATGCCGTCGCTAACGCCGCGCCGGTCAGTCCCAGACCTGCCGGAAACATGAAGATGTAGTCAAACACGATGTTGAACATACTTCCGGCGATGGAGCCGAGCATCGCGATCGCCGGAGCGCTGTCATTGCGCGCAAACGCCGTGAATGCGTAGTTGGACATAAAAAAAGGCGAGGCAGCCAGAATAATGCGGAGATACTGCTTTCCGAGCGCGGTCAGCCCCGCGTCTGCGCCGAGAAGCTGCAAGATTTTATCCGGGATGAAAATGCCTGCCAGCACCAGCGGAATGCTGATGAGAATATCCCAGGTTACGGCGGAGAGAAAATAGAAGCTGGCGTTTTTGCCCTGCGCACGGTCGATCGCATAACGGGTCGCCGATCCGATCCCGATCATTGCTCCAATCGCATAGATCAGTCCGTAAACCGGTAAAATCAGATTTAAGACCGCCAGACCATCTGCACCGGAGTAGACCGAGATAAAATAGGTGTCTGCGAGGATGTAGACGGAAATTCCCAGCATGCCCGCCATGCTTTGGAAAATGTATTTAAAAAATTTCTGTAACATAAAAAATCTCCCTTGTATGTATTCTCATAAACGGTAACGACCATTGTACCGAAGAATGGAAATAAATACAAGGGAGAATGTGTTTTTTTACAGCTTCTTGGCCCGCTCTTTAATATTCTGATGGAAGTTGATGATGTCATGCTCATACTCCTCATCCATCAGCGGCGAGGTAATCATAAAATCGGCAGTCGCTTTATTGTTGGCGATCGGGATATCGTAAACCTGGGCGATTCGAAGAAGCGCCTTGACATCCGGATCGTGCGGCTGGGCGGTCAGGGGATCGGAGAAGAAGATGATAAAATCAACCTGTCCCTCGACGACTTTTGCACCGATCTGCTGGTCGCCGCCCAGAGGACCGCTGTTATAGCCCTTGACCGGAAGCCCGGTATATTCCGTAATCATGCGGGCGGTTGTGCCGGTTCCGCATAAGAAATGTTTTTTGAGGATCTCTTTGTTCGCCTCACACCAGTCGATGAGTTCACGTTTTTTATTGTCGTGTGCGATGAGTGCAATATTTTTTTGTTTTCGAATTGTCATTGTTAAAAAATCCATAGAATCATCCTCCTTTGCCATGATTTTTGCATAGCATCTGGATATTGTCAAGAAAATACAAAACATTTCACAAAAAAATACGAATGTTTTTCGTGAGTACATAGAAAGAGGTGTGTTTTTCTGCGTACAGGAATTGCAAGAAACATAGAAAACATGCTATACTACGAGAATAGTGGAACAGGAGGAACGAAAAAGATATATGTCTGCTGAAAATACAACAAACACAGGGGCACAAGAGGCGGAGAACGCAGAGAAGTACGCGGTCGAAGTGAAAAATGTGACCAAGATATACAGGCTGTATGATAAACCGATCGACCGGCTGAAAGAATCGCTGAGCGTCAGCCATAAAGAATACCACAAGGATTTCTACGCGTTGAGCGATCTTTCCTTTACGGTTGAAAAAGGTCAGACGGTCGGCATCATCGGTACGAATGGTTCGGGTAAATCGACGATCCTTAAGATCATTACCGGCGTTCTCACGCCGACGACCGGCGAGGTGACGGTGCGCGGCAAAATTTCGGCGCTGCTGGAGCTGGGAGCCGGATTTAACGGAGAATATTCCGGACTTGAAAATGTATATCTCAACGGAAGTATGATCGGTTTTTCCAGGGAAGAGATCGATGCCAAGCTGCAGTCTATTCTGGATTTTGCAGATATCGGTGATTTTATCTATCAGCCGGTAAAAACATACTCCAGTGGTATGTTCGTGCGTCTGGCTTTTGCGGTAGCTATCAATATCGATCCGGAGATCCTGATCGTTGATGAGGCTCTTTCCGTGGGAGATGTATTTTTCCAGGCAAAATGTTACCGGAAGTTCGAAGAGTTTAAGGAAATGGGGAAGACCATTCTGTTTGTAAGCCATGACCTGAGCAGTATCGGAAAATACTGTGACCGTGTTGTGCTTCTAAACAAAGGTGAGAAGCTTGCAGAGGGTGGCGCCAAGGAGATGGTCAATCTTTACCGTCGTGTACTGGTCAATCAGTATGACGATGCAGATCTGGAAGAAAACACAGACGATGCAGAAGAGGGACAGGCGACGGAGAACCAGGCAGCCGGAGCAGACGTTTCACTGAAAGCACATACCGGAAGCGGAAAAGCTATGAAGGACAGCCTGAACCTGAATCCCAAGGTCCTGGAATACGGCAGCAAGCTTGGCGAGATCGTAGATTTTGCCATCCGGGATGATACAGGTATGATCACCAATGTGATCGAAAAAGGCAAGGAATTTTCCGTTCAGATGAAAGTGAAATTCCAGGCAGATGTCAGCGATCCGATCTTTGCATTTACCCTGAAAGATCTGAAAGGCACCGAGATCACAGGAACCAATACCATGTATGAACATACGCCTCTGAAACCGCAGAAAGCAGGCGATGTCCGTGAGATCACCTTCAAACAGGTGATGCCTCTGGAGGCAGGGGAATATATGCTGTGTCTGGGCTGCACCGGATATAAAGACGGCGATTTTACCGTATTTCATCGTCTTTACGATGTGTGTAACCTGACCGTGATCACAGATAAGAAAGCAGTGGGATATTTTGATCTGTTTTCCAAAGTATCTGTGAAATAAGTGGAGGAACGACTATGGCGGAGTTGAATTTAGATTATTATACGGCGAAGGATCATTATTCCGATGGGGATATCGAGGAAACACTTCTGAAAATGGCGCAGGAAGGAAAATCTTTTGATGACCTGCCGGAGGAAGAGGTGAGTTTTCCAATGGTCTACCATTTTTCAGGGCTGCGGGAGAACATCTTAAACTGGTACCCTCTGAAAAAAGCGGATTCCGTTCTTGAGATCGGAGCCGGATGCGGAGCCATTACCGGAATGCTTTGCCGCAAGGCCGGTCATGTGACTTCCGTGGAGCTTTCCAAACGTCGGGCAGATATCAATTATGCGAGAAACAGGGATAAGGAAAATCTGACGATCATGGTTGGAAACCTGAATGACATGACTTTTCCGGAAAAATTCGACTATGTGGTAGTAAACGGTGTGCTTGAGTATGCCATGAGCTTTACCGAGGGAAAAACTCCTTACGAGACATTTCTTCAGCGGATGGGCGCTTATCTGAAGCCTGAGGGAAGACTTCTGATTGCCATTGAGAACAGACTGGGACTGAAGTACTTTGCCGGAGCACCGGAGGATCACACAGATCTTCATTTTTTCGGGATCAACGGATATCCGGGAAATCAGTCTGTGCGCACCTTTTCCAAGAATGAACTGGGAGAGCTGCTGGAAAACAGCGGCTTTCCTTTTCTGCGCTTTTACTACCCGTATCCGGATTATAAATTTCCGACAGAGATTTTTACAGATGAGAGTCTTTATACCAATTCCTACGGAAGAAGCTATCCTGTATACACAGATAAGACAGCAGATCTTTTTGCAGAAAGTGAAGGCGTAAAGGCATTCGAAAAAGAGAAGATCCTGGACAGCTTTGTGAATTCTTTTCTTGTGGAGGCAGGACGTACCGAGAATCGGGACCCGGAGGAAATCCTTTATGTGAAGCTGAACCAGGAGCGAAAAGAAAAGTTCCGTCTTCTGACCAGGATCGTCCGTGAGAACGGAGAGGTCCGTGCGGAAAAAGAGGCTATGGTGCCCCAGGCTGAGGAATTTGTGGAAAAACTGGAAAAAACCGGAACAGAGAGTACCGGATCCGATAAATACAAGAATCTTCCCTGCAGGGCAGAAAACGGAAAGATCTCTTATCCGCTCCTTACCGGAAAAACTCTTCACCAGGAAATAGCAGAGCTTGCCCGTAAAGAAGATCTTGAAGAGATCAAGGCCATTCTTAAAAAATTCTATCAGGAATTTTTCGGGGCTCGTCAGGCTGTAGATTACAGGACCGGAGAGTTCCGCGAGGTATTTGGTGATCATCCGGGAAGAAATGATTACGAATGTGTCTGCCCGGCCAATGTGGATCTGATCTGCAGCAACATCTTTATGGGAGAAAAGGAAAATCAGATCATAGATTATGAGTGGATGTTTGATTTCCCTGTGCCTGTGAATTTTATCATGTGGCGCCTGATCCATGAACTGTATACACATATTTCTGAACTGCCGCGGTTATGCCATGAGGATGAGATGATGGCGGAGTTTGACATCAGTTATACAGACTATGAGATATTTATGGATTGGACCATGCATTTCGTCTATGAGTATGTGGGCTGTGGTTCTCTGATCCCGTTTGAACAGAAAAAAGTGCCGGTTTCCGTAACAGAGCTGGTGAACAGAGAAAGAGAAAAGCACCAGATGCACAGCAAGATGTACTATGACCTTGGTGAGGGATTCTGTGAAGAGCATACACTTTATGCAGAGGGAAAACTTTCCGGAAACCGTTTCCGGGTAGAGTTTGCGCTTTCCGGTATCAAAGGAATACGAAATCTCCGCTGGAATCCTGCAAACGGTCATTTCCTGAAAGTGAGGATAGAGCGTCTGGATTGCGGATGCAGTGCGGAGCTTGTGCCTCAGGGTGTCCATATGAAAGTGGATAACAGTACCACTGCGTTTTTTACCACCGATGGCTTTTATCTTATCGATGTTACACACCCGGAAAATGTGGACAGGATCGTAATAGAGGGAAAACTTGACTGTCTTGAGCTTCCGGATGTGGAAAAACTCCTGGCCTTTGAAAAAGAGCGTGAAGTACGAAGAGAACAGGAGCGTGTCAGAAAAGAGGCTGAACGTGCCGCAAAGCAGGCTGCAGAGGAAGCAGCACGTGCGCAGGAAGAGGCCCTTCGTCATCCAGGCAAAAAAGCGCAGGTAAAGAGACTGGTCAAAAAGGTTCTTCGTTATCATACAGAGCCGGCAGCAGTGATGGGGGTGGAGACAACTCCTACCTGTATGGGCAGTGTTGACTTCTTCCATTATGAGAATGGCACCTTAAATGCCATTGGCTGGGCCTTTGATCCTACATTTGCGTCTATGGGACAGCCAAGGATCGCATTTTATCAGGGAACACAGAAGCTTCAGGAGGCTTCCTGTACTACGATCTACCGTATGGATGTGGCCAATGCCATTGGAAATCCGGATGCGGAAAGTGCCGGATTTTCTTTCCTGGCAACGGTTCTTGCGCCGGCAGAGACTTCTGTTTTCCTGGAATACGGAACCGCGGCGGATACCGGAAGATTCCTTATCGGAAAGATCCCGGGAACCAGGGATCAGAAAGAACTTCTGGTATACGCTATCGAAGATCCGAAGAGTATCGGAAATCTCCGCTATTTCAAACAGCGTCATGTACGCAGTGCGAGAAAGGCATATCCACAGTCGATCTATCAGCAGAAGGTGGATGTGATCGTGCCGGTTTACAACGGACTGGAGTATTTTGATGCTCTGTTTTCCGGAATTGAAAAGACAAAGGTTCCATATCGTCTGATCATCGTAAACGATAAGAGCCCGGATCCTGAAGTAGGAAAATATCTGGAAAAATACGCCGCAGAGCATAACAATGTGGTGCTTCTTAATAATGAGACCAATATGGGCTTCCTTCCGTCTGTAAACCGTGGATTAAAGATGGCGGAAAATCATGTTGCTCTTGTAAATACAGATGTGGAGGTTCCGGAAGAGTGGCTGGAGCGCCTGATGCTTCCGATCTTTGCAAAGGAAAATATTGCAACCACCACACCGTTTACCACCTGCGGAACCATCTGCAGCTTCCCGGATTTCTGCCGGGATAACAAACTGTTTGAGGGAATGCCGCTGTGGGAGATCGATGATGAATTCCGCATGATCCGTCCGCAGTATCCGGCCATGCCTACCGGTGTGGGGTTCTGCATGGGTATGAACCTGAAAGCGATCCAGGAGGTTGGCCTTCTGGATGAGGAGAATTTCGGAAAAGGCTACGGTGAGGAGAATGACTGGTGCCAGCGTGCCATAGCTGCAGGCTATGAGAACGTGCATGTGGATAACCTGTTTGTATATCACAAGCATGGTGGAAGTTTCCCGTCTGAGGAAAAGCAGAGACTCCTGAAAGAGCACAGTGAGGCGCTGCTCCGCAAGCATCCGGATTACAACAAGGATACTGCGGATTACTGCAGAAGAGACCCGCTTCGTCCGGTAAGACTTTACGTGGAAATGAAGCTTCTCAACAGGAAGCTGGATGTGCCTACTATTGTGGCCTTTGACCATGATCTCGGCGGTGGTGCCACGGCTTATCTTGTGGAGAAAAGACGTCTGGCTCTGCGGGAAGGATATCGTTTTGTGACCATTCGCTATAATATCGTAAGCAATCGTTTTTACTTTACGTATCAGTATAAGCAGTATGAGATGGAATTTTTTGCAAATGATCTGGAAACTGCCCTTGGTGAGCTGATGCGTGTGGATGAGATCTGGATCAACGAGCTTGTGACCTATCAGAATCTTTACGGAACCCTGGAACGTATCCTGCGTCTTAAGAGAGAGCAGGGTGCGAAGCTCCTTATGCTCCTTCATGATTTCTTTGCCCTTTGTCCGGCAGTGAATCTGATCGATGCAGAAGGAAAATACTGTGGTGTTCCATCCTGTGAGGTCTGTGATAAATGTATTCCGGATAACCGCAGCAATGCCTGCACAGAATACGGAACCGGAACTCTCTGGCGTACAAAATTCCGGGAATTTCTGTCAAACTGTGATGAGATCCGTGCATTTTCCGATGATACGGCAAGGCTGTTCAAGCGTGCTTATCCGGATGTATACAATCTCCATGTGATCCCGCATGCACCCCATTACCTTCCGGCAGTGAAAAAAAATAAAAAGACCACAGAGACCTTTAACATTGGTCTTATCGGCGTACTCTGCTACAAAAAAGGCCTGGAAGTTGTGAAGGCACTTGCGGGATATATCGAAGAGAATGAACTGAATATCCGTCTGAGACTGATCGGTACTTCCGACGAAGAGATCGAAAGTCCGGTATTTTCCCAGACAGGAAGATATACAAGAGAGGAGATCCCGAGACTTACCCTGGAGCAGGATATTGATATGTTCCTGATCCCGTCCGTATGGCCGGAGACCTTCTCCTACACAACCTCGGAGATCATTTCCATGGGATTTCCGGTAGCTGTACTTCCGGTAGGTGCACCTGTAGAACGTGTGAAACGATATGCCAGGGGCCTTGTTCTGAAAGATGAGCAGCCGGAGAATATTGTGGAAGAGATGATTTCTCTGTGGAAAACTCTCGGCGGAAGTGAACTCCCTGTGGAAAAACGCAGGCTTCTTTTTGTAGGAGAGGAGATTTCCTTTGCATCCAGATATCGTGTGGAGCATTTCCGGGAGCAGCTGATCCTTAAAGGCTATGCATCGAAATTTATCCAGATGGATCAGGCAGAGCAGGAAAAGATCGAGGAATATACAGCGATCGTGATGTACCGCTGCAGCAAGCTGATGGAAGCAGAAATGCTTGCCAACCGGGCGAAAGCAGCCGGAATCCCTGTTTACTATGATGTGGATGACCTGGTATTTGATTACGAAAAAATTTCCGGGCTTCATTTCCTGAAGGGAAGCGAGTACAGTGACTTCTGCACAACTACAGACCGTATCCGCGGATGTATGGGATTCTGCGACGGATATTTTACATCCACGGAGACGCTGGCAGGAGAGATCCGGGCAGAATTCCCGGGAAAACCGGTGGTGATCAACCGCAACTGTATGAGTATGGAGATGGAGATCCTGTCTCACGAGGCTGTGGAGCAGACAGACAAGGCTAAAGACCGGATCTATATCGGATATTTAAGTGGTTCCAAAACCCATGACCAGGATTTTGCCCAGGTGGAGGCAGCACTTCTGGAGGTGATGGAGCGCCACCCGGAGGTTTACCTGAAGCTGGTGGGTGTGCTGGATGAATCCGGAATGGAGCCGGTGCAGAACCGCATCGAGAAGCTTCCGTTTATGGACTGGAGACAGCTGCCCGCCGTGATCGCAGGACTTGATATCAATCTGATGCCGCTGGAGAACAGCCTGTTCCATTGGTGCAAATCCGAGAACAAGTGGACAGAGGCTGCTCTTGTAAAGGTTCCAAGTGTCATGAGCCGTAACTGTGAGATGGAATACGTGGTCGAAAACGGAAAAGATGGCTGGATGTGCACCACAAAAGAAGAGTGGGTCAATGCCCTGGAAGCTCTGGTAACCGATGAGAAGGCCAGAAAAGCTATGGGTGAGGCCGCACATCAGAAGGTTATGGAACATTACCTTACAGTAAATACCGGAAAGGATGCAATGGAGGAATTGTTATGCAGCGAGAGCTATACGAAGTAGAAAAGGACAGGTTTGACCTGAAGGACAGTTCTCTGTATCACCTTCAGGGGATCTGGCCGAAGAATCATAAGCCGGAAGCCGTTCTTGACGGGGAAAAGCTTCCGGCAGCCATCAGTGCCCAGGAGCGTGTCAGCGCCCTGGAGCGCTTTAAGGATCTGGATCTGGTAAACGGAGAACGTGTACAGATGGAAATCTGCCTGCCGGATCTGGAGGGCAAAAAGAAGCTTGTTGTTTATGCGGTAAAGGGTGAAAAACGTATCCGGTGGTTTTCTGTTTCGGCAGCACAGCTTTACAGGAAACAGGGAAAACCGCAGTATTTTATCGAGAGCATCGAGGTGGAAGTTGGGGAAAAAATCTGCCGTGTCCGTGGGTGGGCAGCCTTTAACAGCCCCCTGACCATACGCCTGGAGGATCGCAGCCGGAATGAAATCCCCTGCGAGATCACCAGACTGAAACGTGTGGATGTACAGAATCAGTACCAGGAAACAGAGATCGATGAGAAGAGCGGTTTTTTCTTTGAATTCCATTATGACAGTGTGAAGGACTTCTACATTGTATTTGAGGCAGGCAATGTGCGGACACTTCGTCTGGTACATCTGCAGCCACAGAAGCGCCTTGCGGAGAAAGCTGCGGTATATTTCCGTAAGGGAAGCCGTTACATGAAGCTTCACGGAGCAGCAGCCCTTACCGGAAAGGTATTCGGAAAGGTGCTGGACCGTAAAAACCGTCCGGTGGATTATTCCAAATGGATCGTGAAGCATCTGCCGGACAAGGCAGAGCTTGCAGAAGAAAGAAAAACGAAATTTTCCAGGAATCCAAAATTCAGTATTGTGATCCCGCTTTACAAAACACCGGAGAAATATCTCCAGCAGCTGGTAGATTCCATAGAAGCCCAGACCTACGGGAACTGGGAGCTCTGTCTTTCTGACGGAAGCGGAGCAGATTCTCCTCTTACCGATTATCTTAACAGGCTGGAAAAAAGTGATGACAGGATCCGCGTGATCCGCAACGACCAGGCACTTCAGATCGCAGAGAATACCAATGCGGCCATGAAAGCGGCAACAGGAGATTTTATCGTGTTTGCAGATCATGATGATGAGCTGACGCCGGATGCCTTGTTCCGGTGTGTGAAAGCGCTGAATGAGGATCCGGAACTTAAGGTTCTGTATTCCGATGAAGATAAGATGTCCATGGACGGGCACAAATTCTTCCAGCCGCATTTCAAACCGGACTTCAATATTGATCTTTTGTGTACAGTAAACTACATCTGCCATCTTTTTGTCGTAAAAAAAGAGATCGTGGATCAGATTGGAATGCTGAAAAAGGAATTTGACGGTGCACAGGATTATGATTTTGTATTCCGCTGTGTGGAAGCTGCGGGAAGAGAGCAGATCCATCATATCCCCAGGATCCTTTATCACTGGAGATGCCATGAGGATTCCACAGCAGAGAATCCGGAAAGCAAAATGTATGCCTTTGATGCAGGAGCACGTGCCATCAAGGCTCATTATGACAGGATCGGAGTTCCGGTGGAAATCGAAAAGGGTGAATATCTTGGACTTTACCGTACAAAATTCCTCTGGGAGGAAAAACCGCTGATCTCCATCATTATCCCCAACAAGGATCACATCGATGATCTGAAGAGATGCATTGATTCCATCGAAGAAAAGGCGACTTACCGCAATTATGAGTATGTGATCGTGGAGAACAACAGTACGGAGGATGAGACCTTTGCTTACTATAAAGAGCTGGAAGCATCCAATCCGAAAGCCCATGTGGTGTACTGGGATGGTATTTTCAACTATTCTGCCATCAATAATTTCGGAGCTGCTCATGCTAAGGGTGACTATCTGCTTCTTCTCAACAACGATACGGAGATCATCAGCCCGGACTGTCTGGAGCAGCTTCTGGGATACTGTATGAGACCGGATGTGGGAGCTGTAGGAGCGCGGCTCTATTATGAGGATGATACCGTGCAGCATGCAGGAGTAGTCGTTGGTTTCGGCGGCATTGCGGGACACTGCTTTGTGCAGCAGAAGAGAGACGCTACCGGATACTGCCACAGGATCATCTGTGCCCAGGATTACAGCGCTGTAACAGCAGCCTGCATGATGGTGAAGCGAGAGGCCTTTGATAAGGTTCACGGATTAAGTGAGGAATTTCAGGTTGCCTTTAATGACATAGATTTCTGCCTCCGTTTGGGAAAAGCCGGATATCTGGTTGTATACAATCCTTATGCGGAGCTTTATCACTATGAATCCAAATCCAGAGGTCTTGAGGATACACCGGAAAAGGTGGCAAGATTTAACCGTGAGATCGCTTCCTTTGAGAAGCACTGGCCGGAGATCCTCCGTGACGGAGATCCTTACTATAATCCGAACCTTACACTGGAGAGCCAGGATTTCTCTCTGAAGCGGATATAGGAGGTTATATTTTGGAAAAGAAAAAAATCTGGAAGGATGAGAGAGTTCAGGCAGGAGTTCTTGTCCTGGCAGCATTTCTGCTCCTGACTGCATGGGCGTTCATGCAGCCGCTGGGGGCAGGCCCCGATGAAAAAATGCGCTACATGGTGGCGCAGTATCTTCATGCACATTCGGGAAAGCTGCCTCTTGGAGATGAACCCACCATCCGTGATGCGACCTGGGGGATTTCCTATGCTTATTATCCGATCCTTTCCTATATGGTATCTGCTGTATTTATGGGAATCGCAGGTCTGTTCCATGCATCTGCAGACGGATTGCTCCATGCGGCGAGAATGGCAGATGTGCTCTTTGTGACCGGAGCGGTATATTTTGTGGTGAAAGCATCCGGAAAGCTCTTTCCGAAAAAGGGAAGATGGCTGTTTGCCGCACTGGCAGGCTTTATGCCGCAGGCATTGTTTCTGGGAACTTATGTAAATACGGATTCCCTGGCACTTTTATCCATGGCGATGATCCTGTATTCCTGGGCCTGTTATCTGGAAGCGGGAGACTGGAGCCTCAGAAATTCAATCCTTCTGGCTGTTGGAATGGCAGTCTGTGCACTGTCCTACTATAATGCCTACGGATGGATCTTATGCAGTTTCCTGTTTTTCTGCCTGACAGTCCTTCTGTGCAGGGAAGAGCCGGTAAAACAGAGAGTTGCATTTCTGTTCCGGAGAGGGATCGTGATCGCGGCAGTAACCCTTGCTTTATGCGGCTGGTGGTTTATACGAAATGCCGTTCTCTATGACGGAGATCTTATCGGAAGAAAGGCCTGTGCACAGTGTGCGGAAAAATATGCGGCTGTTGATTACAGGCCGTCCAGATACCCTACACCGGAGAAGCTGAACTGGTCATGGAAGGATATCCTTCTGTATCAGGACCCGGGCTGGCAGCATAACTGGCTGCTGACAGTTCTGGTAAGCTTTATCGGAACCTTTGGCCTGATGCAGATCTATATGCCTTATAGTGTGAGCAAGGCATATTTCCTGTTCTTTGGAATGGGTGGGATCGGTATTTTGACCATGCTGGGAATGTTTTATCCGAAGAAACGTACTGTGGTAAAAGAACGAAAAGCAGCAGGAAGTGAAAAGCTGAAGATAAAAACGATAACAGTGTACGATAAATGGGACAGAAAAGGAATCTTTCATCTGTTGCTGATCCTTCTGATCCTGATCCCTGTGGGTCTGTTTATGTATTATGTATATTATAGTGACAACCAGGCACAGGGACGTTATATCATGCCGGCACTGTATCCGGCTATGTATTTTGTGACAGCCGGCTGGAATCGTCTGCTTGAGCGTTTTGTAAAAAAAGAAAATATCAGAATGTGGATATACCGGATCCTGACAGCACTTCTGGTTGCATCTCCGTTTTTATGCTATATCTTTCTGGTAGTTCCGTTTTATGGCTGACACCCCGATGGGTGAGATGGCAGAAAAAAATCCCTTCTATGTATCCGGGTATGACCGGTACATAGGAGGGATTTTTTAATTCTGAAGTATATCCGCTTGGGAACCAAGATCAGGAACGGATGATCCGGATCATGCGCCACAGCAGAAGGATAAGGAGCAGGATGCCCACACCGCCAATGGCAAAATACGGGATCTGGGATCTGGATTCGGAATAAGCTTTTGCGGAATCCATGTTTTCATCATTTTCCAGTACATCGGAAGAGCTTTCCTGGGAGGAATCCTCGACAACTGCAGTTCCCACCTGAGTTCCGCCAAAGGAATAGGTGCGTAAGATCTGACCATCAGATTCCGTATCTTCCGTAGTCAGGGCGTCTGCGGTCGCACCGGATGGAACCATTACAGTGCCGCCGGACAGGATGTGAAAATCATCCTCGCTGAGATCCAGAAGCTGGAAATTGGAAAAACCGTAATCCAGAAGTGAGATCGCTTCGTTGGCTGTCTGACCGGTCGCTCCGTTCATAACTACTGCGATCAGAGTAGTACCGTTTCGCTGTGCAGCTGTGACAAGAACGCTTCCGGAAGCAGTGGTGGTACTTTCACGACCGCCGATACATCCTTCATAATAGGAAGCGGATGCAGAATCTGTCATGGTAAAAGAGCTTGTCAGGTTACGGGTACCGCCGGAAACATTGGTAGCCGGGATCGTATAGGAGGTGGCTCCGGAGATGGTGCGGAAGCTGTCATTACGGATAGCCGCCTGCATGATCAGAGCCAGATCATGTGCTGTGGTATGCTGGTTGTCATCCGGGAGACCGGTAGGATTGGTGAATACCGTATTGGTACATCCTAGCTCCTTGGCACGGTCGTTCATTTTCTGGACAAAGGCATCTACAGATCCACCGATCTGTTCTGCAATCTGGAGGGCAATGTCATTGGCAGAGGCCAGCATCAGAGCGTAAAGGCACTGCTCCATGGTAAATACCTCTCCGAGCTGTGAGGAAATATGAGCGCCTCCGTCTGTAACACCGGATACACCGGTTTCTGTCATGGTAACCTGAGCGTCAAGCTGGCTGTTCTCCAGTGCCAGAAGACAGGTCATGATCTTAACTGCGCCGGCCGGAGAAAGCGTGGTGTCCATATCCTTGGCATAGAGGATCGTATCGGAAGTATCTTCCATGATCACGGCAGATGCGGAAGTGATCTCAGGCCCCTGAGGCCATCCGCTGATCCCATTGGTGGTAATACCGGAGGATACAGCAACAGCGTTTTTTTCTGTGGCGAAAACTGGAGTCTGGAACACCATGGAAGCGGAGATCCCAATAGCCAGAAGCGCTGTGGTTATTCTTGATTTTTTCATGATAAATGGTACTCCTGTATAAAAAATAATTCTTATGTAAGCAATACATACGTAAACTCAGTATAACACATTTCCTCTCTTCCTTGCAAAAAAAATGATGGAATGGTAAAATATGTTCATCAAACTGTTACTGAGAACAGAGTGAACAGTAACATCAAACTGAGTAATACGGAGATAATATATGAGTAAAGATGATTCTACAGGAAAGATCCAATGGGACAGACTTATAAAGAAGCTTTCCCCCTATACAGTACAGAAGGGCTTAAGATACCTGAAGCATTATGGCCTGAAAGAGTTCTGGATCCGGCTTCATGAACGTTTTGAACCGGAAGAGGTTCCTTACGGACCATGGTATGAGGCATACAGACCTGACGAGGAAACACTGGAGAAGCAGCGGAAACGCAAATTTCCGGATGGGCCGCTGATCAGCATTGTGGTACCTGCATATCTGACACCGGAGCGTTTTTTAAGACAGATGCTGGACTCTCTCCTTGCACAGACATATGAGAACTGGGAGCTGTGTCTGGCAAACGGAAGCCCGGAGGATCCGGACATGCAGACTGTGCTGAGATCCTATGCAGAGATGGACAGGAGGATCCGCTATCAGGATCTGAAAGAGAATCTTGGCATTGCAGAAAATACAAACGCAGCTTTTGCCATGGCAGAGGGTGATTTTATCGCACTTCTGGATCATGATGATCTGCTGGCACCTAATGCATTGTATGAGATCGTGGCGGCACTGGAGGAGCATCCGGAGGCGGATGTGATCTATACAGATGAGGATAAGGTCACGACAGATCTTTCTGAACATTTTCAGCCCCATCTGAAACCGGACTTTAACCTGGATCTTTTAAGATCCAATAATTATATCTGCCATTTTCTGGTGGTAAGACGTTCCGTAGTGCAGACGGTGGGCGGATTCCGCCGGGAATTTGACGGTGCCCAGGATTATGATTTCATTTTCCGCTGTGTGGAGCAGGCAAGGGAAGTGGTCCATGTACCGGAGATCCTTTATCACTGGAGGACCCACAAATCCTCCACAGCAGATAATCCGGCAAGCAAGATGTATGCTTTTGAAGCCGGCAGGCGTGCCATTGAGGGGAATCTCAAACGGACCGGAACTCCGGGAAACGTGGAGCATACTCCGGATTTTGGATTTTACCGTGTGAAGTATCCGGTGCAGGGAGAACCTCTGGTTTCTGTTATCATTCCGAACCGTGAGGAGAAAGAAACGCTTCAGGCCTGCGTGGAATCCATTTTTGAAAAAACTGCCTACAAAAATTACGAGATCATCATTGTGGAGAATAACAGCAGCTCCGAAGAGATCTTTCGGTATTACAGAAAGCTTTCGGAGGATCCCAGGGTCCATCTGATCCGCTGGAAAAAAGGCTTCAACTATTCTGCCATCAACAATTTCGGGGTGCGCCATGCCAAAGGAGATTACCTGCTTTTTCTGAATAATGACGTAAAGGTCATCGATCCGGACTGGATGTCAGAGATGCTGAGCGTGTGCCAGCGTAAGGAAACAGGTGCAGTTGGCGTCAAGCTGATCTATCCGGATAACACCATTCAGCATGCAGGCTGCGTGGTGGGAATGGGCGGAATTGCCGGGAACATGTTTGTGAATATGCCGGCAGAGCGTACCGGATATCTCCATAAGGCTTCTCTTCTGCAGGATATGAGCTGTGTGACTGCAGCATGTATGATGATGAAGAAGGAAGTTTTTCTGGAGGCAGGAGGCTTTACGGAAGAGCTTGCAGTTGCGTTTAATGATGTGGATCTCTGTCTGAAGGTGCGAAGCCACGGTCATCTGATCGTCTATGATCCGTATGTGAAGCTCTATCATTACGAATCCAAGTCAAGAGGCACTGAGGACAGCGAGGAAAAGGTCCGCCGTTTTCAGACGGAGATCGAATACATGCGCTGTCACTGGCTGGATATCCTGAAAAAAGGAGATCCATACTATAACAAAAATCTTTCTTTAACCAAATGGAATTATTCCCTGAAGCCCCTTCCGGGAATGGGAAAGAAGAAGGGATAAAGCAATGCAGGAAGTATCAGTAGTCATACCAAACTTTAACGGAATGGCATATCTGGATGGTGTTCTTTCCAGTCTTGAAAGACAGACCATCCGTAATTTTGAGGTTATACTTGTGGATAATGGTTCCACAGATGGCAGCTGTGCATTTGTTTCAGCGGAATATCCATGGGTACACATGATACAGCTTCCGGAGAATTACGGCTTCAGCAGAGCCGTCAATGAAGGGATCCATGCGGCACGTTCCCCATATGTGCTGCTTCTGAACAATGATACGGAAGCGGAACCGGATTTCCTGGAGGAGATGGTTGCTGCCCTGCGCAGACATAAGAAGGCATTTTCCTGTCAGGCAAAGATGATCCAGCTTCATGACAGGGACAAGATGGATGATGCCGGAAATTATTACTGTGCCCTTGGCTGGGCTTTTGCCAGGGGAAAAGGCAAGGATATCCGCCATTATGACCGAGAGCAGAAGATTTTTTCCACCTGTGCGGGAGCTGCGATCTACCGGAAGAAATTTATTGACAGGATCGGAGATTTTGATGAGGAGCATTTTGCTTATCTGGAGGATCTGGATATCGGTTATCGTGCCAGGATCTGCGGTTATCAGAACTGGTATGCTCCAAAAGCGAAAGTTTATCATGTAGGAAGCGGTACTAGCGGATCCAGATATAATCAGTTCAAGATCCGGTATTCTTCCAGAAACAATATTTATCTTATCTATAAGAATATGCCGTTTCTCCAGATCGTGCTGAACCTTCCATTTTTTCTGGTGGGATTCGGTGCGAAGATCCTGTTTTTTGCGTCCAAGGGATTCGGACGCGAGTACCTTGCAGGCATCAAAAACGGCTTTCAGATCAGCCGCAAAAACAAAAAAGTCAGATTTTCCATGAGGAATCTTCCGCGTTATATACAGCTCCAGTTTGAACTCTGGATCAACATTTTTAGGCGTTTTGCCGGTTAAGACACCATATTTTCACAGAATTTTTATATTTCGGAGGGAAGATTTTATTGCTTTTGGTTTTCATCTATTATAAGATAAAAGCAATGAACTTAAATGAGGTGGCGGAAATTGATTAAAGACAACCAGAAAAATTTCAGTCGTCTCCATATGCTGATCGATGTATTTGTGATCGCGGCCTCCTATGCCCTGGCCTGGTTGATCCGTTTTCAGGGAATTTTTGAGCATTCGGCGGTCCAGTCCAAGACCGTCCAGGAATATATGTTTATGCTGATATTCATTATTCCGGGATATTTACTTCTTTATCAGGCCTTTGATCTTTATACACCGATGCGAATGCAGGGGCGTCGTCTCGTACTTGCCGGAATTGTGAAGGCAAATGCGTTAGGGCTCCTTATCATCATGTTTGCACTTTACAATTTTAAAGAGCTGGACTATTCCCGTCTTACTCTGGTTTCTTTCTGTGTGATCAATATCGTCCTGGAATGGTTTGTGCGTATGGTTATATTTTACATTCTCCGGGATATGCGCAAAAAAGGAATGAACCAGAAACAGGTGCTGCTGGTAGGATACAGCCGTGCTGCCGAGGAATATGTAGACAGGATCCTGCAGAATCCGCAATGGGGATACGTGATCAGGGGCATACTGGATGACAATGTGCCGGCAGGCACTACTTATAAGGGCGTTAAGGTGATCGGTCGAATCGCCAATCTGATGATCATCCTTCCATCCAGTCGTCTGGATGAGATAGCCATTACCCTGGGCTTAAGTGAGTATTATCGTCTGGAAGAGATCGTTGCACTCTGTGAAAAATCCGGCGTGCACACAAAATTTATTCCGGATTATAATAATATTATTCCGACCAAACCATATACAGAAGATATTCTCGGGCTTCCGGTGATCAATATCCGGTATGTGCCCCTGAGCAACACGTTTAATGCACTGATCAAGAGATCTATGGATATTGCAGGCGCGATCGTTGCGATCATTGTGTCCTCACCAGTGATGCTGGTGTTGTGTATGCTGATCAAGCTGACTTCGCCGGGACCGCTGATCTATAAGCAGGAACGTGTCGGGCTTCACAATCAGACTTTCCGGATGTATAAATTCCGTTCCATGGAGATCCAGAAAGAATCAGAAGAAAAAAAGGCGTGGACAGTAAAGAACGATCCAAGAGTTACCGGAATCGGTAAATTTATGCGTCATACCAGTCTGGATGAGCTTCCACAGCTTTTTAACATTCTGAAGGGTGAGATGAGTCTTGTGGGACCACGACCGGAGCGGCCGTTTTTTGTAGAAAAGTTTAGGGAGGAGATACCACGTTATATGGTTAAGCATCAGGTGCGGCCGGGTCTTACCGGGTGGGCACAGGTAAATGGCTATCGTGGAGATACTTCTATCAGAAAAAGGATAGAGTGTGATCTGTATTATATCGAAAACTGGTCTGTGGGATTTGATATAAAGATCATGTTTCTTACCATATTCAAAGGATTTATTAATAAGAACGCATACTAAAAAGGGGAAAAGGAAAAGATGTCAAAACCTCGGAAAAAAAGCAAGAAGATTTTATTTATCCTGGAGATCGTCGTACTGCTCCTGTTTATCGGAGGTCTGTTCGTTTATGGTCAGATCTCAGCCAAACTGGATAAGATCGACATCCAGGAAACAGATCTTGCAGACCAGGATATTGTAACTAATGATCAGGCACCGCAGATGACGGGATATACCACCTATGCACTGTTCGGACTGGACCACAGAAGCAAGAATGAGAAGCTGAATACAGAGAACAGTGATACCATCATCATTGCGAGTATCAACAATGATACGAAGGCAGTCAAACTTGTGTCTGTCTATAGAGATACCCTTCTCAATGTAAAGGATGATACCTATTCCAAAGCCAATTCGGCATATGCATTTGGCGGACCGACCAACGCGGTTTCCATGCTGAATACGAATCTGGATCTGAATATCACAGATTATGTTGCCATTGATTTTAATGCGCTGGTAACTGTGGTAGACTGCCTCGGAGGATTGGACATCCCTCTTTCCTATGCGGAGATCGTTCATATGAACAATTACTGTGTGGAGACATCAGAGGAAACCGGAAAGAGCTACACACCGATCGAACTGCCGGATCCGAAGCCGGAGGATGAGGAAGCGATCGTAGATACCTATCATCTTAATGGTGTACAGGCTACCTCCTACTGCCGTATCCGTTATACTGCAAGTCTTGATATGGGACGTACCGAGAGACAGAGACGAGTGATCCAGATGATCGTAGATAAGGCGAAAAAGGCAGGACTTTCCACTATCTTTGATATTATGGATCAGGTATTCCCGATGGTCAAAACTTCTGTTTCCAAAACAGAGATCCTGAAGATGATCCCGGCTATGATTGGCTACAGTATTGATGAAACTACAGGCTTCCCCAACGATTATAAATTTGCCCAGGTAAAGGGCAGCGTTATCGTACCTACCACACTGGAATCCAATGTTCTGAAGATGCATCAGTTTCTGTATGGAGACACCAGTTACACTCCGACGCAGGATGTACTCAACAGAAGTGCCCAGATTACAAATATCGCAGGCGGAGGCGACGTGCAGGACACTGCACCTGCGGTGACAGATACACCGAATGACGCAACGGATGATTCGTACACGTGGCAGGGAGATACATCCACAGATTACAGCAGTATGGACACAAGTGATGATGCTGATTACAGCACAGACACAGATTATGATACGGATTACTCCGGAGACGATTACAGCACAGATACGGATTATTCCGGAGACGATTACAGCACAGATACGGATTATTCCGGAGGCGATTCCGATACGGATTATAGCGATTATACCGACGGAGAAGATTATTCGGAGAATGAATAAAACATCAAAATGAGCAACCAGCAGAAGGGACCATCCAGTAACGGGTGGTCCTTTCTGGATAGGAGACAAATATGAAAACATTAAAAATAGACGTGATCATCCCGGCATACCATCCGGGAGAAGAATTTGAAAAACTGCTGGAAAGACTCAGCGCACAGAAATATCCTATCAATAAGATCCTTGTCATGAATACAGAAAAGAAATTTTGGAAAGAGACCTGGGAACAGGAATATCCGCTTGTGGAAGTCCGGCATCTTACAAAAGAAGAATTTGACCATGGCGGTACCAGAAGGCAGGCGGCAGAGCTTTCGGATGCGGAGATCCTTGTATTTATGACACAGGATGCAATGCCGGCAGACAGGGAACTGATCGGAGCACTGGTAGGAGCTCTTGCAGAGAATCCACAGGCAGGAGCCGCTTATGCGCGTCAGCTTCCCAAAAAGGACTGCAGATTTCTGGAAAAATATACCCGTTCCTTTAATTATCCGGAACAGTCCTGTCTGAAAACGGAAAAAGATGTACAGACCTATGGGATCAAAACATATTTCTGCTCCAACGTCTGTGCTGCTTATGATCACAGGATCTATGATGAGATTGGTGGATTTCCGGAGCATGCTATTTTTAATGAAGATATGATCTATGCAGGCTGGATGGTAAAAAAAGGCTATGGAGTTGCCTATGTATCAGAAGCGCGTGTATATCATTCTCACAATTACACCTGTATGCAGCAATTCCACAGGAATTTTGATCTGGGAGTTTCCCAGGCGGAGCATCCGGAGGTTTTTGAAGGAGTGCCTTCCGAAGGTGAGGGCATCCGGTTGGTAAAAAAAAGCATGGCATATCTTCTGAAAACAGGCCACATATGGCTGATCCCCGGACTGTTTTTGCAGAGCGCTTCCAAATACGCCGGATATTTTCTCGGAAAACGATACAAAAAGCTCCCTGAAAAAATGATCCGATCCTGCACCATGAATCCGGAATACTGGAAAAAGAACAAATAAGAGCAGGTCACGGTTTTTTAAAAGAGATATCACAGTTTAAACACAATTCCCTGTTAAACTGTCTTTTATAAGAAAAATAAATGTTACTGAGAACGGAGTGAGCAGTAACAGATACATGCATCAGATAACATAGAAGGGAGCACCAGAGGCATGAGTGAAGAGAATAAATGGGGGACAGACTTGCCGGATGAGGATAAGAATGCTTCGGCAGAACAGAAACCGCTGACGCATCCTTATTCTGAGGGACGCAGGATGCAGGAGAGCGGACAGGACAATTATGCAGGTGCCGGACAGAGTGAAGGCGCTTTGCAGGAGAAACCCAAATACGGACATTATGAGGTGCATCAGCCTCAGGCCGGTAATTATGCCGGTGGAAATATACCGCCCAAAAAGCCGCGGAAAAAGAGAGATTTTTCAGGCAACAACAGCTTTGGAAAGAAAGCAGCCACTGCGGTGGCACTGGCTGTGATCTTTGGGCTGGTAGCCGGAGTAGTTTTTCAGGGCGTGAATATTGCAGCAGATAAATACAGAGGAAATGACAGCAGTACAACGATCGGAAAGACAGAAACAGTTACCGGAACAGAGGACAGTACTGACAGTAGCTCTGCGGATTCTACTGTGAAGGATATTGTGGCAGAGAGTGGTACAGTGGCCGGTGTAGCCCAGGCAACCATGTCTTCTATCGTTGCCATTACATCTGTCAGTGTGCAGGAAATCCCAAGCTTTTTCGGATATGGAACGAGGCAGTATCAGAGTGCAGGAAGTGGTTCCGGTATTATTGTAGGAGAAAATGACAGCGAGCTTCTCATTGCGACTAACAACCATGTGGTATCTGGAGCGACTACACTTACTGTGTGCTTTGCAGGCAGTGATGTGGTAGGAGCGGAAGAAGAAACCCAGGCTATGGCAAGCAGCTCCGATGGAGATGCGGATGTGGATAACGCAGTTTCTGCCAAGATCAAAGGCACCGATGAAGAGAATGATCTGGCAGTGGTGGCAGTGGAGAAATCCGATATTCCGGATGAGACCATGGAGGAGATCAAGATCGCACAGATGGGAAGCTCGGACGATCTTGTAGTCGGTGAGCAGGTGGTTGCCATTGGCAATGCACTGGGCTATGGACAGTCAGTTACCTCCGGATGGATAAGTGCCCTTAACAGAAGCATCAGTACAGAGGACGGAGAAGCCAGCGGACTGATCCAGACTGATGCAGCGATCAATCCCGGAAACAGTGGCGGTGCACTTCTGAACATGAACGGTGAAGTGATCGGTATCAATGCGGCCAAGTATGCAGACAGTCAGGTGGAAGGCATGGGATATGCCATTCCGATCTCCAAGGCAGAGCCGATCCTGGAAGAACTGATGAACCGCGAAACCAGGGATAAGGTGGAAGATTCTTCCAAGGTAGGATATATGGGAGTCAAGGCTGCCGATCTTACAACAGAAGCCATCCAGATGTATAATATGCCGGCAGGTGCTTTTATTACTGAGGTAACGGAAGGTGGCGCAGCAGATAATGCAGGGATCAAAAAAGGCGATATCATTGTGAAGCTGGATGGACAGAAGGTAAGCGGCAAGGATGACCTTGTTGATAAGCTGCAGTATTATGAGGCAGGAGAAACCATCGAAGTGGTGATCTCCAGAGCGAACAGCGGAGAGTACAAGGAACAGACGGTTGAAGTGACCCTCGGAAGCAAACCCTCTTCTGACAAATAAAAGAAAATACAGGATAACCATTTATAAACCGGGGAGCTGCATAAGAACATGCAGCTCCCCGGTTTATAAAAACTTAATTTGATACAGCAGGATTATGTGCTATAATATGCATAATAAAAACCAGAAAGGAAATGTTATGGCAGATCAGTTTGATAATAATAAAGACAATGACCAGGAGCAGAAATACGAGAAATTCTGTTTTTTATGCCGCAGACCGGAGAGTCAGGCAGGGAAGATGATCGACCTTCCTAATCATATACATATCTGTGCGGATTGCATGCAGAAAAGCTTTGATACTATGAACACCCAGATGAATAATGGAAATTATTCCGATCTTTTTAACATGCCGAATGTGAGCATGATCGATCTGGGCAGTTTCCAGAATCCCGGAAACCAGGCGAAGAAGATCAAGAAAAAATCAGAGACTCCGAAGCCGGTGATCGATCTCAAAGATATTCCTGCACCACATAAGATCAAAGCAACTCTGGATGAATATGTGATCGGACAGGAATATGCCAAGAAGGTAATGTCTGTAGGTGTATACAACCATTATAAAAGAGTTGCCACAGATACCATGGATGATATTGAGATCGAGAAATCCAATATGCTGATGATCGGACCTACAGGTTGCGGTAAGACTTATCTGGTGAAGATGCTTGCCAGACTTCTTCAGGTACCGCTTGCCATTGCAGATGCCACATCTCTTACAGAGGCCGGTTATATCGGTGATGATATCGAGAGCGTAGTATCCAAGCTGCTTGCAGCTGCAGATAATGATGTGGAGAAGGCAGAGCACGGGATCATTTTCATCGATGAGATCGATAAGATCGCAAAGAAGAAGAATACCAACCAGAGAGATGTCAGCGGAGAGGCTGTCCAGCAGGGACTTCTGAAACTTCTGGAAGGAAGTGAAGTGGAAGTTCCGGTAGGTGCTACCAGCAAGAATGCCATGGTACCTATGGTGACTGTAAATACAAGGAACATTCTGTTTATCTGTGGCGGTGCGTTCCCGGATCTTGAGAATATCATCAAAGAAAGACTGAATAAACAGGCGTCTATCGGATTTTATGCAGATCTGAAGGACAAATATGATGATGATCCGCATGTGCTGGAGAAAGTAACGGTAGATGATCTCCGTGCATTTGGAATGATTCCGGAATTTATCGGTCGTCTTCCGATCATCTTTACTCTGAACGGGCTGACGGAAGATATGCTTGTGAAGATCCTCAAGGAGCCGAAGAATGCTATTCTGAAACAGTACAAGAAGCTTCTGGCACTGGATGAAGTAAAACTGGAGTTTGAGGACGGTGCCTTACATGCCATTGCCCGTAAGGCATTGGAACGCCATACAGGAGCCAGAGCTCTCCGGGCTATCCTGGAGGAATATATGCTCGATATCATGTATGAGATCCCGAAGGACGACAATATCGGTGAGGTCGTGATCACAGAGGGATACATTCAGGGCAACGGAGGTCCGAAGATCCTTATGCGTGGACAGGAGATCCCGGCACTGGAAGGATAAGAAACAAGAAGATTCTTTAATATATAAAGGAGCGTGACAGATATGGCAAAAAGCAGTTTTTGGGATGATCTGGGAAACACACTGACAAGAAAGGCAAAGGGCTTAAGTTCCAGAGCAGAGAATCTCTATGAGATCCAGAAGATCCGTAACAAGCTCTCTGCACAGGAGCGTATGACCGAAAAGCTGATGATGGATATCGGAAAGATGATCTATACACGTTATGAGCAGGGAGAAGCCGTTGACGGTGAGACGGGAGCTATCTGCGAGGAAATCAGCCAGCACATGCTGGAGGCGGATCACTACAGAGATGCGATCGCTGCCAGTAAAGGGGAGAAGTTCTGCCCGGCCTGCCATAAGGCGGTGATGCGGGAGGCCAGCTTCTGTCCGTATTGCGGAGCGGCGTGTCCTACAGCGGAGCTGGAAGAGAAAGCTGCCGATGTGATCGAGCAGGCAGATGAGGAGCTTGAAGAGGCTGCTGAGGCAGAGGTGACAGAAGTACCGGAGACAGAAGCGGAAGAAAACGCAGAAGCTACAGAAGTGGTAGCAGATCCGGAAGAGACAGTAGAAGCGTCAGAAGTAGTAGAAACAGCAGAAACCGCAGAAGCGTCAGAAACAGAAACATCAGGATCAGATCCGGAATTGGAAGAGAAAAGAACGGAAGTGGGATCTACAGAAACAGAGGAGCCTGCGGCTGATCCGGAAAATACAGAAACAACAGAAGAAAAAACAGAATAACCATAAGCATATAAGGCAGGCTTTCCCCAGTGGGAGCCTGCCTGAGTATTATGTAGACCACAGAAATAAGGAGAGGGAATAATGTTGTGGAATTTACTGACGGCGGGGATCTTTGGTACGGACTATTATATAAAGAAGAAAATCAACACATCGGAAAAGAAAGATCTGAAGGAAAAGTGCCTGGGAGACAGGCTGATCGTAAGAAACTGCCATAATCACGGGATGATGCTTGGAATATTAAAAAACAAAGATAAAGAATTCCTGAGAGATCTTGCATCTATGGTGCTGGGCGGTGCGATCTGGGAGTATATACGTACTTCCGGAGAAAAAGGCACACGCATATCCAAGCTTGGGCTTTCCATGATCCTGGGCGGCGGTCTGAATAATTATACGGAACGTCGCAGAAAGGGATACGTCACGGATTATGTGAGCCTGAATGTGGAAAATCCGAAGCTTAAGAAGGTCGTATTTAATATTTCGGATCTTTTCATATTTACAGGTGCGCTTCTCTGGGGCGGGAGCGAGATCTTTTCTGAAAAAGAAAAATAAATAAAAAAACAGAAGTGCCGGTGTTGGGCGCTTCTGTTTTTTTGATTTTGGATAAAATAAAAAAGAATGCAGGAAATGGGACTTGAACCCACACGATCTTGCGACCACAGGCACCTGAAGCCTGCGCGTC
>ERZ772954.567-NODE-567-length-36106-cov-4.105517_pt1 | contig 36106 bp, 38 predicted proteins | sample MGYA00580684_ERZ772954 | MGnify/ENA primary metagenome ERZ772954 (study PRJEB29015, sample SAMEA2737654) | human gut metagenome | biome: human gut; feature: human-associated habitat; material: faeces | place: China | collected 2012 ...
TTTTTGAAGCAGAGACAGCATTCATTTTTTCGCTGGCCTCTGCTCTTGTAAGTCCTGCCGCTTCTCGGCAAAGCTGGTAAATAGTTTTGTTTTCTCTGGTGGATTGTTTACCCATGAGAATTCCTCCCTCGTATATCGCTAGGCATGAGGATTACCTGTCTTCCAGACTACATGCTGCGCGGTTATTTCATAATATATTTTATTATACTTGATTTGTAAACTTACAACAAGTAATTGATGGTATAATGTCCATAGGCAAATAAGCGAATGTCGCCTGTTATGCGATTTCAAAAAGAGAAAAGAGTATTATTCTGAGATAAAACAAAAGGATAAAAGTGTCAGGAGGATGAAGATATGAGTAAAAAAGGATATAGCAGACCAGGATTGTTTGGTGGATTCAATTATTACGATGAATAAGAACTGTAAAGGTGGTACAGATATGGCACATCAGAAAGAAGGCGATAGTATGGGATTGTTCAAAAAGAAAAACGTTAGAAAATCTTATGATAGAGAATGTATGAAACCAGTAATTCATGCAAGTATTTGTACTGGTGAGCAGGTGGCAGGATTCAAAGATATACAGACTGGAAAACTGGATATACTATTAGCAGACAGTATAATAAGTTCATCGAAGCAGTTTCAAGAAATGAAAAATTTTAGACTTTTGAAAGCGGGTGACGGTATGAAAATAATTACAAGAGCAAAATATCTCGATGGAAATCTGATCGAGGTGAGGACACCTGCTTAAGTGTTGATCATATATAAAATTTAAAGGCATCAGTCGATAAGGTGACTGATGCCTTTGGTAACAATACTGTGAGATTTTTTTCGGAACGGATAAGGAAAAAGTTTAGAAAGGATGAGATCATTGGACTGGAGACAGGATAAGGACTACCTTGACTATATCGACAGCGGGGAATCCGCGGCAGTGTATATAGTCAAAAATATCGTAAAATCATTAGATACAAAAAACATGTGGGTGGATGTCGTATCGCTGAGTACTTATTGTAAAAGAGGCTCTGGAAATATTGCGTTTAACTGGATCATTGTGGAGTTGTTTCCGCGGATATTGAGAAAACGGAACGAATGTGATATCTTTTTAGTAGGATAAAACGGCGCGAGGAGGAAATGACATGGTTGTTTATTTTTCAGGAACGGGAAACAGTAAATATGTAGCAGAGAGGATTGCCGGCAGCTTGCAGGAAAAACTGATCTGTATGAACGAACGGATCAAATCGGGCGATACCGGGTCTGTTAAGACAAGAGAGAATCTGGTAGTGGTGGTACCGACTTATGCATGGAGAATCCCGCGTGTGGTTTCTGACTGGATCGGACAGACAGAATTTGTCGGGGCGAAGAATGTCTGGTATGTGATGAGCTGCGGAAGCGGTATTGGTGGCGCAGATATATACAATCGAAAACTGAGTGAGAAAAAAGGATTAAAGCATATGGGGACGGCACAGATCATCATGCCGGAGAGTAAAAACAATATAAGCGGGTATCCGCGGAAAGGACAAACAAATGCCAAAATTATTGATTATAGACGGCTCATCAATGCTGTCTACGTCTTATTACGGGAATCTTCCCAAAAGTATACTTTTTGCAAAAACTGAAGAAGAGAAGGAGAAATATTATGAGCAGATCCTGCATACTTCAGATGGAAAATACACAAATGCCATGTTTACCATGTTGCGGACGCTACTGGGAATCTATAAGAAGGTAAAACCGGAATATGTAGCTTTTGTGTTTGATAAGACCAGGGATACGTTCAGAAGGACCGAGCTTGGAGCGGACTTCTATAAGGCAAACCGAAAAGAGACCGCGAAACCATTAAAGGAGCAGTTTATCCAGATGGAGGAATTTCTTCAGGAGATCGGTTGTGCCGTGTTCATGAGTGACGACTATGAGGCAGATGACTATGCAGCCTCACTGGTGGAGAAGTTTGAGGGACCGGATCTTCAGACCTATGTACTTACCAAGGATCATGACTACTTCCAGGTTGTAAGTGAATACACTCGTATGTGGCGTGTGGTAAATAAAGATAAGCTGGAACAGCTCAAGAAAGATTATGGTTTCTTTGGAAGTGATGTATATGAATCCCTTCCGGCAAATGTGTTTGAGTATACTCCGGAAATCGTATATGCAGAAGAAGGTGTGTATCCGCAGCAGATCCCGGTACTTTTGGCAATCACCGGAGATTCTGGAGACGGGATACCGGGATGCAAAGGTGTTTCTTCCGCGGCGGCCCCTTTGGTGGATGAGTATAAATCCCTGGATGAGATCTATGCAGCCATCGATGACTGTGAGGGAGTTGCAAAAAAGGAAAAAGAGCTGAATGGTTTCTGGAAAGAATACCTGGGGATTGGCAGAAGTCCTTTAAAAGCATTAAAGACAAACCGGGAGATGGTATATTTAAGTGAGAAGCTGGCGACCATGAAGCGGGATATTGACATCAGCTGCGGAATTGAGGATCTGAAACTGCGTGTGGACATCGAAAAGCTAAAAGAAGAACTGGGACGATATGAGATGTTCAGGTTGATCAAGGAAGTCGAGAATCTGTGATGGAGAAGTGGTGAAGCTTTTTCGGCTTTCCTAAGATCAGGGATTTCTGAGCCTGAAAAAGAGGTTTGCTATTTTTGAGGCAAGGTAGGATAATAGTTTTTTTGTACCAGAATAATTGGTATATAGAATCATCTATAATTCAATCATGGACAGCAAAAAAGTCCATTATCATTATTCCTTTCGTTTATGACATCTGCGGGGCTCGAAATTGACCGCAGGTGTCTTTTCTGGTTGAAGAAACGGTTGTGGCGAAAGTTATGATTTCGTTGAGAATAAATTATCATCTTAACAGGGTAATTTTTTCGTACCAGTTTATTCGGTCTACGGTATCTGCTACAATACAAATATGGACAGCAAGAGAAACTGTCCATCATTATTCCTTTCGTTTTTGGGCACTCACAGGGTTCGGAATTAACTGTGGGTGTCTTTTTTTTGCTGTTGCTTTTTAAGAAAATGCTTTTTTCTGCATATTAAGTGTATGTCTGAGGAATAAGCCGTAGGAAGCCCTTACAAGCTTAGAGACAGCGACTACGAGAAAGCGTCTTTCAGTGGCAGGAAGTTTACCTGAGACATATCAGAAAACTCAATCTGACGTCAGTCGGGTGGAGAGTTTGTTGAAAATATAACCGCCAAAAAAGGAGGTAGGAAAATATGTTCTTTTCCACGATAAAGAAATGTAATGATGACAGGGTGATCAAAACGGGTCTCGACGCAATAACGGAATTCAGAAGAGCTGGCGTAGGAGTTATAGCGTTTGCCTGTTGTTTTGTGAAAGGTACTCTCGTGATTTCTTTTGGGTATGATATCCCGTATCCTGAGAATATGCAGACAGCAATGGTCATGTGGGTGATCGAAAGACTTCCAGAGGAGGAAAAATATAAAAAAGTGGAATATTATCCTGCGGATAAGTTTGATGCAGAATGCGGAAAACATTGCAAACATCTCTGGCTTGTAGTGCAGGAATAAGCGAAAAGGCTGTATAATTTTTAATGAGGCGAACGGCATTGATAGCAGTGTATAAAGGCAATAAATACAAGTTTATATTAAATAAAAGACGTAAAGGAATCATTACTCGGTGTGTACAAAAAACAGATGGTTCGTTTTTTAAGGAAAACGATATATATTACAAACCAGTTGATGAAAAGGACTTAAGCGATATATACGCAGTTGAATTCTATGTGTTTTTTGACACAGGCTTTAAAGATGTGTCTACATGGTGGAAAATAACAGAAGCAGATTTGCTGGATAATAAAGTTAAGCTTCGGTTTGCTGAAGGAATACTCCCAGGTTGGGATATAGAAGAAAGAAATGTTTGCACAAAGGAAGTTCATTTTAATGAAATATCATGTACAAAAATCAAGTTTGTGTTTGAACAAATTGGCGGCAAATAAGAAAATGTGATAAAAGAGGAAACAAAAAGTTGGAATGAGATTCTTAAGGATATGAAGGACTATGGTGATCTGTGAATTCATCAATCAAAAAAATATAGTATAAACACAATAGTCTTTCCGCAGAAAAAGCATGCTTCTGCATATGTTTTTCCGCGGAAAAACTGGAGGTAAAAGGATGATAAGAAATACTATAAGCCATTTTTTAAAGAAACAGCACGAACTCTACCCGTCATATGTTGGCACTGATGCCTTTGATTTGGATAAGTACCGGAGAGTGATGTATGAGCCATACAGGGAGGAAATCCGTAAAGAAGATGCCGCAAAAGGTAAGAAAACGGAAGAGCTGGTGCTGTCGCAGAACCTTAATCTCTCCGCGGAAGCAGGAAATATACTGCTTATTTCAGACGAAGACTATGCCGTTACCTTTACAGCCGGAAACATTCTGCGGATGGGTTCGTCTTTTGTGGTAAACGATCCAGGCGGCCGGATTTTGGAATTGGTACAGGACAAGTTAATAGGATATGAGATAGTGGTGTATGACCTGCGACCTGGACATAGGATAAATTACGATCCGCTTAAGCATGTCAGGAACAGGGAGGATGCAAAGTTGCTGGCGGAAGTAATCTCTGCAAGGAATACAGAATATGAGGTCGATGACCTTACGGATAAGATCTTAAAAATGTCAGAGGGGATGGAGGATGCGTTTGGCGGAATACAGGACATCCTGAAGCCCTTTCATGCTGCCGGAGATGAGTTTAGTTTTAAGGAGATCGGAAGTCGCCTGACAGGATTGTTTATCCTTACCTCAAAAGAATATGATCTGCTGACCGAGATGGCCATCTGCCAGATTGTGTCAGAGATCAATCGTTGCTGGACAAAGGAGCGTCAGATCCGATTATACTTAAATGGAGCAAAACGGATAGGTAGAGCCCTGAAAGAGTCAAAGTTTCCATTTATTCTGATGGACAGGTCTGTTGTTCCTGTCCGGAAGATATATGGAGAGATTTTCCTGTATAATATCAGTATCCAGGTTGCCTGCCGGGGATATGACTATGAGACAGCGGGATATTTTGCTCTCCGGGTTGGCGTGGACAGGGAGAGGAGAAGAAAGGTGTTAAGAAGGATGGGCGTTGGAAAAGGTGCTGTCACAGATGGACCGATGCCAATGCTTATGAAAAAAGACGACTTCCTGAATCTTCCGGAGGACGAATGTATCATTGTCACCTTCAGGCTGCCTGCCATTAAGGATAAGAAGATATGTACAGAAAAGCAAATTTGATCATTTCAGTCCTGACAGCAATGTCGTGGCTTGCAGCTGTAAGCCTTTCAGGGACCGACAAGCTGATCGTTGGGACATTTCTCTTTCCGATATTGCCGTTGATTCCATTTGCAGGACATCTTTGGATTCCCGTTGTAAAGAAGATCCAGGAAAAAGGTGGAAAAATCGAGAGTCCCGGATACAGGCTTTTGTGGTACCTGTCGGTATTTCTGGTGAACCTGGTATTAGCCATATTATTAGCTGCAGGAATATGCCTGGCAGGATATACACTGGTGGATATGCTTACTTCAGAAAATACAGGGATTGACGGAATCGGCACGGCACTAATCCTTGTCTTTGCCGTATGGACAGCGGCACTAACGGTATTTCTTATTACAATGCTTCCACAGCTGCAAATGCTTACGGTAGCGGTGCTGCGGATGATGAAAAAAATAAGAGCTATATTAACCACAGGTTGAATTGTATTTTAAAAGATTTTCTGCTAATATATAAGCATCAGGAAACAGAAAGGAGATTATAAACCATGAGACATATGAGTTACTTTTTCTCAAGCAAAGAATATCGATATTTTTCAGTATCAAGTTTTTATGAAAAATTTGGTCTTATTTGTCATGAGAAAAATAACACGGATATGTCGGGATAATATCTCCGCGGAAATCTTCCAGCCGTCTGCTTTCTCCATGGCAGGCGGTATTTTTTTGGGAGGATTTTTAAATGGTGACGATTGATATGGAGAAGACTGGAAAAAAGATAAAAGAGATAAGGAAAAGATCTGGAATGACGATCAGACAGGTACAGGAAGCCTGCGGGATATCTGCTGCTGCGGTGTGCAAGTGGCAGAACGGACAGGCAATGCCAACACTGGACAATCTTATCATCCTGGCAGATCTGTGGGATGTTAAGATGGATGATCTGATTGTCAGGCAGGTTTCCTAAAATGATGGGACGGTAGCTCAGATGGTAGAGCGATGGATTGAAGCTCCATGCGCCGCAGGTTCGATCCCTGCCCGTCCCATTAACGGCAGGTATGCAAATTGGTGAAGCAAGCAGTCTGTAAAACTGTGACATCAGAAACGTTGTGGGTCCGAGTCCCACCCTGCCGATTCTATACTCCCGTAGCTCAGTGGACAGAGCACACGGCTACGAACCGTGGTGTCAGGAGTTCGAATCTCTTCGGGAGTGTTTTGCCTTAGTTAAGGAGATATAAGAAGTGTTGGCAGAGAGGCCGATTGCACCGGATTGCTAATCCGGAGATCTGATAAAGATCCAGAGGTTCGAATCCTCTACACTTCGTTTTGCTGCAGTTGCTCAGTATGGAGAGAGCACCTGTCCTGAAAACAGCCGGTCCTTGTGGGGCTTGCAGGTTCAAATCCTGCCTGCAGCGTATTGGCATGAAAGAAGCCTCCGGAGAGATACCGCTCTCCAGAGACTATGACCTGATATCATGATCTGTCAGCATCTTCGAGAACTGCCCGTTCGAGGAGATTCATAACGTATCCGGGACACTGGTTCGTTGCACTTTCCCAGTTCTCTAAGGTTCGCAGCGGAATATGGTATCTTCTGGAAAACTCAGCCCTGGATATCTTTAAACACTCACGCATTTCCAGGATAGACATGTGTTCTTTTGGTTTTCTATCATCTTCCAGGGAGCCTTCGATCTGATATGACATGAATCCAGCCGCGGATGGAAAAATACGGGTATAACTGGTTTTGCCTTCGTCGATCCATGTAATGCTGACATACACCTTTGCACATAAATATGGCCATTCCGGACTTAATATAGTACTATCCGCAAATATGCAAACATCGCATTCCTCAGCAATGGACTTATCATATATGATACGGTTGATTTCATCCTTGAAAAATTTGGCACGGCAATAAGCCACGATGTCGTCCATTTCATACCTGTCACATTTAGAAATAAAGCATTTAATCTTTTTTTGACATGTTTTCCCTCATTTCTTAGTTTTACTCTAATATGCGAAAATTTTGTTGTTCGCTGCCGCATGGAAACAGTAAGCAGTGCAGCAGTCAAATCAGAACCGGGTTCCGATTGTAGTATTATTTTCTCAAATAATCGGCGATCGTCTTAAATATCGATTCATACATGGAGTCATGCAGGATATCATGGGTTCCGGGAAAGCTTCTGATCTCCGTATCCGGGTTGTTTTCTTTGTATGCTTTATATACCTTTCGGATGCCTTTTCCAAAACCCGATACCGGATCTTTTTTTCCATACAGGAATAAAGTCGGAATGGTATTATTCGGATTTTTAAGGTTTCTGCTGGCACATTCCATGCCTTTGGAAAACTCACAGAAAAAAGCAGGAGACACATCCTGACGAATAAGACTGTCACCAGTGTATTCCTTTCTCTTTTCATTATCTGTCAGGAGCCAGTAATTGGCTGGTCTGCCTTTGAACTTTTTGCCATATGTACCGAACATCAGATCATGGATCTTATCAGAAGCACAGGACATCCTTCCGGTATATTTTTTCCCGATCCAGGTTCTCATTATCCTCATCAGGAAAGCGGACTGCGCACCGGTACCGATCAGGATTTCTTTTTTGTAGGGAGTCAGGTCATGGGTTGTCCTCACAATGAAAGAACCCAGGGAAAATCCCAAAAGATAAATAGGAAGGTTTGGATATTTCCGGGCAACATATTCTCTTGCTGATACCATATCCTTAACCGTATCGTTCCAGTCATTAATGTACAAACAGGATGATCTTGGTGTGGTGCTGTGTCCGTGGCTGATGATGTCATTGCCAAAGACAATGTATCCGCGGCTGGTAAAATACTTTGCAAATTTCACATATCTTCCCATATATTCTGTCATTCCATGGCAGATCTGGATCAGGCCTTTGAGATTGCCCTTATATTCCGGTGCATAGATCTCCAGGTGCATGGTGGTGTCTTTATCGTTTGATGAAATTGCTATACATATTCTTTTCACTATATTTCCTCATTTCTTATTTCTCTGTAATATGCCAGATTTTGCAAAACAGAATAGATGGTGTCAGCGATAACCTTTTCTTCTGGTCGGATTTATTTCGCCGGCAGAACCATCTTTTTGCGTGAAGCATTATATTGCTTTCTTGGGGGAAAAGGAAAGTGTTTTTTGCATGTCTGAAAAAAGGTGTTTCGGATGTTCTGGAAATATAGGAAAGAATGTCCACAAAGTCAGCCTGTTTGACGTTTTCCTGTTTATCGCTTATACTGTAAGAACAACAGGAAAATCATGGGGAGACGCTGGGATGAGCATTGAGGTTGAGATCAAGGTAAAAATTCAAAACAGAAAACAGATCTTGGATTCTCTTAAAAAAATAGGATTTCTGGAAAACAGGTGCGTCATAGAGACGGATATATACTATAACTCCAAACATTATGACTTTGCTACGCTGGGTGAGTCTCTGAGGATTAGAACAGTAAAGGATCCGGAATCCTCAAAAGAGACAAGTGTGATCACCTACAAAGGTGCAAAACTGGATCAGGTATCCATGACCAGGCAGGAACTGGAGACAGAAGTCGGGGACGGAGAAACGGTCAGAAAAATACTGGAACATATCGGTTTTTGTCCGGTATCTCCGGTAGAGAAAAAACGGCTGTATCTCAACAAAAATAATATGACTGCATGTCTGGATAACGTAAAAGGTCTGGGAGACTACCTGGAGCTGGAGATACTGACAGATATGGAAGAAAAAAGGACAGAAGCATTGAAACAGATAGAAGATGTCTTGAAAGCCTTGGGGTATTCCATGAAGGATACAACGAGAACATCTTACCTTTCTATGCTGATGAAAAAAGAGAAGGATGGCAGAGATGCCTGAGGGACAAAAAGATGCACAAAGTAATGGTCTTTATTGATTATCAGAATTTTTTTATTTCCTGGAAGTGGAAGAACAGGGGTAGAAAACCTCCTTTTGTCGATTATCAAAAATTAGGGCGGCTGATAAACCGTCAGATCCCGTTGGATTCGGAGGTGATCAAAACATATCTGTTTGCATATAAGCCCTGTGACGAGCTGATGCTGCTGGAGCCTTATCAGAGATACTACAACTGGCTTAACGGAATGAAAAAGACCCCGTATCTGGAAGTGATCGAAGGACGGCAGGATATACACCGTATTCATGGGGTCGAGTTTGATATTAATGATCCTTCTACTTACACGACTGAAGAAAAGGAGACGGATATTAATATTGCCACACACATGATCACAAAAGGTTTTCAGAACGCCTACGACATAGCAATCCTGGTAAGCGGGGATACAGATTATGTACAGGTAATACGGACGCTGCATGATCTTGGTAAGATCGTAGTGATCGCCCATTTCTCAGAACAGAATATCGCAAAATACCAGGGCATGTACGATGCAGAAGTGATCCTGGATGACGATCTTTTGTATCGGGCTGGCAATGCATCTTATGGAAGAGAAAAGAGATACAAAAAGAGATATCCTTCCCGGTTTCCATCGGAAAAAAATTGAATTCGAATTCAAATTATTGTACTACAATCAGAAAAGAAGAGCATTGAGCTCTTCTTTTTTTCAGTCCCCCGGACCAGACAATATCTTTTCCCATCAGGCAGTTCATTGCCATGACGATCACATCCATCAGCATTGGAATGGGCTCCGCAGGAGTAGAACTGTACAAGCCTCGGATGCCATATCCTGTTTCTGCCGGTCCCTGTGTCTCATCTACGTAATAAGCCGAAACTTCCTCATGAGCAAACCGGATATCTCCGTCCGCAACTTCGTAATAGTAATGGCTGTAATTGCAGGTAATGTCGATATCGGCTTCCGTCTGCTCTGCCGGTGCCAGCTTTCCGGTCACCGGATCTGTCACATCCTGGAGATTTCCTGTTTGACATACTGCGGATGTCTCATTTTGGCTGTTTCTCCGGTTATTCTGTTTTTAAGTTCGATGCTGTATCCCATATAGCGCCTCCTTTTTGGGGGATAATATGCGAAAAACTGAAAATTAGAAATATGACAAAAAAAGAGCAGGATAACCTTCTCTACGGAACTAATCTGTGCTTATGTGTCTTCAATAATGCCTTCTTCTATAGCATCAAGATAAGCGTCATCTGTCAGTTTTGTCACCTGGCAGTTTTCACAGGCATTATTTTCGCAGTATTCGCAAAGAATTTTCGCTGCCTCCAAAATTTTATCATAGCTCTGCTGTGTCATTGTTTTGGACATGTTCTTCTCCTTTCAATTTTCATTTTGACAGTAGAATGATTAATTAGGAGCAGGGATGAAAAATCCGCAGCCATATGTAAAACTGAATATAAAAAAATAATATGAAAAAAAATATTTTTCCATTTCTGTTCGGAAAGCACATTTTTTCGTGCCAGAACTAATTTGCGTCACTGACTGATAATCTGTAATCAAAGCACGAGGGGGTTGATGTAAATGACAAGTGTATATAAAACGGAAGGCATCATTGTTGTAAAAGTAATTTCAGAAAGCGAGGAAAATTTAGATGACAAACAAAAAACTGATTAAACTTATTTGCTCCGTATTCTTTTTGGTCGGCATAGTCGGCATCATACTTTTTGTAATCAATGTCGTAACTGATTACAAGACATATACAGACAGCGAAATTGTGAAAGCAAATGTCATCAATGTATCCGGTACGAAAAACGGCATGTTGGATGTTAAATATCAATACAACTATGGCGGCAAGAAGTATGAGGAAAACGTTAGGCAATCCGTCGGCGAGATTAGAGCTGGAGACGAAAAAGAAATCCGGATACGAAAAAGCATTCCAGAAAAAATAATTACTACGACAATAACGACTGTAATATGTAATAATATCGCTTTTGCTCTTTCTCTTTTTGCGTCTTTGGCGACGATAGTTTTGTTGTTTGGTTTGGCGAAGAAAAAAGCGGAAGAAGATTCTGATATTGAAATTTAATATTGAAAACCTGCCGGCAGGAATTCTGCCGGTATTTTTTTTCGCAAAAAAACCTCGCTGCTGACAAAAATTCCAGCATATTGTAAATGTAAAAGCAATTCCAGAAAGTGAGGAAAATTCAGATGGCAAACAAAAATGTAGCAAAAGAAACAAGGAAAAGCTTCCCGCCCATTAAACTTATTTGCACCATATTCTTTTTGGTCGGTGTCATCATTTTTGTAATCAGTGTTGTAACTAATTACAAAACATACACAGATAGCGAAATTGTGAAAGCAAATGTTATCAATGTATCTGGCACGAAAAACGACATGTTGGAAGTTAAATATCGCTATAACTACAACGGCGAGAAGTATGAGGAAAACGTTAGACAATCCGTAGACGAAATTAAAGCAGGGGATAAAAAAGAAATACGGATACGGAAAAGTATTCCAGAAAAAATAATTACCACTACAATGATGACCGCAATATGTAATATTATTGCCTTTACCCTTTGTTTTATTGCGTCTTTAGGAGTGTTACTTGCTGTTGTATGGTTGGACGAAGAAAGACGAAAAGGAAAATTCTGATATTGAAATTTGACATTGAAAAACCTGCCGGTAGAAATTCTGCCGGTGCTTTTCCGCAAAAATATACTGATGAAAAGCCGGAGAAAAACAATACAATATGACAAAAAACTTTTTTGTCCGATAGATCTGTTTTATCGTGTGGGGAGTGGGTTTTCTCCGCGGATGGTAAGCTGTAACCAGAACACGAAAGGAAGCGATGCTGATGAAAAAAGAATTAACAGAAAAAGAACGCAGTTTATTGGACTATATCTGCTCAAAGTACAGTCTGGATTTTTCGGGATGTAAGGCAAGAAAAACGAAAAAAGGCCATCTGTTTGTAGAGGGTGGCAGCTATGTATTCCGTATTGAAAAGAAACATCTGGAATTGATCCTGGGCAGCGATTACCGTACGGAGGATGTGATAGTCATAAGTGCAGACAGGAGCAGTGTCTGTTTTAAAGATTATGAGGAATATATCAGAAAGAAAGAAGAAGATGCAGCCCGCCTCAGAAAAGAGAGAAAGGCGGCAAGAAAGGCAGAAAAACAAAGACAGCAGCAGAAGCGGGAGGAATGGAAGGAAAGAGTAAGAACAGAGTTTCCTCAAAACTTGGATGCGGTCATGACCGATATGAAGGCTCCTTTCAAGCCGGATGGATGGTCTTATAAGGACATGGAGTTTTGGGAATATTATGAAAATGAAATCCAGGTAACGATTGCAATTCAAAAAGATATCCGTACAATGAAAGGCTTAAAGCTTGCATATATCAGTGGGAGCATGACTACCAGTGTCAACCCTTTGAGCAGGGAAGCAGTCTGTAAAAAAGTAAAATACCTGATGTCCTCAAAAAAGAGATCTGTGTGTCTGGTGGATGAAGGACATCAGTTCCTGCAGAGACAAACGTATTTGTTTTTAAAAAAGCTTAAAGATCTGTCGGTATGCCAGGAGTTCCTTAAGGTTGTGGACGAGGCTGATTTCTTTGAATACATGGATTTCTTAAAACATAATCACGCCAAAGAATGCCAGGACAGGATTCGAATATCGGAGATTCAGATAAAGAGAGGGGATGTCTTAAAATACAAGGTATTTGGCCAGGAGTTTTTGTACAGCATTAAAGAAAATAGTGTTTCCATGCCAAACGCGGTACTCTCAAGGCTGAAAAAACTTGCCGGATTTGAGAAAGAGTACCGGACAGTCATTAAGTCCTGTTTAAAGATTGCAGATAAGATCGGCTGTCCGCAATATCGGGTAACGGAAAACCTGGATGTCCGGGTATGTGCCCTTGTGGGAAAGAGGTATGCGGAACAGGTATTTCCCCCGGAAGAGTTTTCTCCAGCCAGTCTGCGGAGATGGTATAAGGAAAAGGCGAAAGAATTTGAGGAAGAAGAGAAAGAGCAGGAACGACAGAAGATCAAACGTGCGAAATCGTTGAAATCCTTTGGAAATCTACTTGCCTCCGATATCTATGATCTGGTCTGCCTGAATGATTATATTACGGAGTCGGCGATCGTTAAGAATCTGCGTGGCATGAAGCAGACATTTCAGGCGACCATCAAGGATGTAGAGAATAGTGGAAAATACGGGCTGCTTACGAACGAGGAAGTGGAGCGGGTATACAGCCAGATGAAACGTGAGAAGCTGATCTCCGAAAAAGGAATTGACGGGACTTATGGAGAGTTTTACATTGTAAAACCGCAGCCGGAAGGTAAGCTGATCTCCGAAATACATATCGAGGAGAAAAAAGAGTATGCGAAGTTCCTGGATACGGACTGGGTTTCTTATATGAAGAAAGTAATAAGTGCCGGAAAAGAGCGTAAGCCGACAAAAAAAGAAGACCAGGAGCAGATGAAGCTGCTGGAGCAGAAACGGGTTCTTTCTATCTATCCGGACCTGGCAAGGCAGTTCCTCAAAGGAAAGCCAGAGCACTGGAAAGATTTTGCGTTCACCATGTACAGCATGGAGACCGGGATACAGAAAAAATACTGGAAATATGTAACAGGATTGTTTGAGGAGAAGAAAGATGACAATAAATGAGATCAGAAATAAATTAAAGGAAACAGGGTATATCCCGACGGATGATATCTGCTATGCCGTATTTGGCATGCTTGCACTTAATAAGCCGCTGCTGGTGGAAGGGGCACCTGGAGTTGGTAAAACTTCCCTGGCAAAGGCACTGGCAGAGGTTATGGGGCTTCCGATGCTGAGACTGCAGATGTATGACGGCCTTACCAAAGATGAGGTCCTGTATGACTACGATTACCAGAGACAGCTCCTTACCCTGGAAGCCGTAAAGCCAAAGCTCAATGAGGAGATCAAAGACCTGGGGATCAATGATGCGATCAAACATGTGGCAGGGGATGTGGATTTCTATGGGAAAGAGTTCCTGATCCCCCGTCCTGTCCTTCAGACCATTGATGGAAGCGGCAGAAAGCTTCTTCTGATCGATGAGATCGACAAGGCATCCGAGGAAACAGAATATATGCTGTATGAGTACCTTGAGGATTATTCCATTGATATTCCGCAGTTTGGCACCGTATCCTGTCCGGAAGACCAGAAACCGGTCGTGATTCTTACTTCCAATGCATACAGGGAACTGTCCGGGGCAATGAAACGCCGCTGCTCATATCTGTATATCAAGAAAAAGACCAGGGCAGAGATCATCGAGGTCCTTAAGTACAGGACCAGTGTGGATGAGAGGGTGGCGTCAGGGATCGCATCCTGTATGGTCGCATTCCAGGAAATGGATCTGAAGCATCCGGTGTCCGTATCCGAGATCGTAGACTGGGCTTCCTATATCGAAAAGGATGGCAGCAGGGAGGGTGTGCAGAATTCCCTTGGACTGCTGGTAAAAGACCGGAGGGATATGGAAGCAGTTTCTGCGACCGTCAGAAACTATGTAAATGACATTGCTTACTAGGAGGGAGAAATATGGAAGATCTGGCATGCTACAGGGAGTTATGGGCAAAGCCTGCAGACAACATACAGGATTCCTATCTCTACGAATTTATCTTTGAAGCCTGCCGATTCTTTTCCAACAAGGGATACATCTGCGATCCATCAGAGATCTACTCCGTTCTTGGCAGGATGGGGGAAGTGGACATCAAAAGACTGCTCTATACAATGACTGTCCACAGTTCAGACCAGTCAGAAGAGTTTGATTCCCTGTACGGGGAATTTGTATCCCTCTTTTTCCAAAAAGAGAAAGAGAGGACTGCTGCCAGGGATGCAGCAGATAAGGCGAGAAGGGATTCCGAAAAGGCGACAAAAGAGTATGAGGAGGAGGTAGCCCGCATACAGGAAAAGATCAGGCATCTGAATGATAGGAAAGAAAAGCTTCAGGCAGAGAAAAGAAAAGTCCTTGAGGAGCAGAACAAAAAAGAGATCGCAAAGGCAGAAAAAACAGCCAAAAAACAGGAAAAGATACGAAACCTGAAAGCCTGTCTGAAAGGCCTGGAAAGTTTATCGGGTTTTGTTGCCTGTGTCAGAAGCGGTGAAAGACCGGAACAGGAGGAGCTGACAAAGGAGATCAAGGAAGCGTCCTTAAGGGCCTGCACGAAATCCAACAGCGCAGAGCTGCTTAAGGAGATCCGGGAGATCGGACGTCAGCTTAAGGCGATCAAAGACAAAAAGACCTCTGTGGATGAGAGGATCGAGAAAAATGACTGGGAGTTATGCCGAAGCGCAGATGACCTGAAGTGGCAGGAGCGGGAGTTTAAGAAAAAATTAAAGCAGATCGCAAAGCAGCAGAAAGAGATTTTTAAAGACAAACCGGTTGAAAGCCGCAGGGAAACAGTCAGGCTGAAAAATGCAGTACATTCCAGATATCAGGGCGATGTCTGTCTGGATAAGAAGTTCTCCAAAATGTCCGCGGAGGAAAAGCTGCTGATCTATGATTACATCCGGGAGAACGCCAGAAAATTCCGTACAAAGTTAAATCGGAAGATACGGACAAACAGGGCGTCAAAGATCGATATTCCGGCAACTGTGAAAAAGAGCTGCCAGACAGGTGGTATCCCGTTGTGTCTGATCCACCAGAAACCGATACGGCAGAAATCCAATCTGATCCTGATCCTGGATGTATCCGGTTCCTGTAAGGAAGCATCCGAGCTGATGCTGGTGTTCATGCATGCCATGAAGGAGGTGTTTCCGGGTGGATGTTCTACATATGCATTTACCAACAAACTCTATGACATTTCAGAATTCATGGAGATGGATGATGCAGCAGCGGCTGTCAGCGAGGTATTAAAGGCGATCCCGCGTTCCGGGGCCTATTCCAATTATGAAATTCCTTTCCGGACATTCTACAACAGTAATATGAGTAAAGTAACAGGGGATTCCTATGTCTATATCATCGGGGATGCCAGGAACAACAAGAACCAGTCAGGGGAAGAGTATGTAAAAGCGATCGCAAGAAAGGCAAAAAAGGCGTTCTGGTTAAACACTGAGGAAATGTCAGACTGGAATACCGGGGACTCGATTATTGGAACCTATGCAAAGTACATAACAAAAGTTGCACAGACGACTACTGCCGCGGAGCTGCTTGGTTTTTTGGAGAGCTGAAAAAGTGAATTCGAATTCACTTTTTTTCTAGGAAAATGAAAAAGAGCAGGATGTCCTGCTCTTTTTGGTTGCGAGGGGAGTTCCTCTCTTTGATTAGTTTTCCCAGTATTCCTGCATTTTTGATTCAGCATCAGAAGGTGAGAGATTATACTCTTTCATGATGAAAGCTCTTGCTTTTTCATAGGAAGATCCAAGCATACTGTATGCTTTTATTGCAGTTCTGATGCCATAATCAAGCTCTAGCCGCCTGCCCTGTTCAATGCCCTGCTCGATAGCTCTTTCCTCGATTAAATCAGAAAAGTTGCACATATCATCAATCTCCTTTCCCAAGTCACGATCCATATCGAGACCGTAATTTTCGCTTAAGTTTTCTTTCTTTTCTTTACTTGTCATTTTGGTCTGACTGAAAAGCACGTTTAACATACTGACAAGTATGTCGTCCGATGGGACCTTTTCATTCAGGGTGATAATTACTACAGACATCTTATCGTATGCTGCAGGATTATCCTTGATTCCGGGGATGATGTCTGTCTTATGGAGGTTATACTCAGCGATAGCATTTGCTTCCTTCTTTGTACTGTCAAAACAGATCCAGATGGTATACACCTTACAGATACTATCGTAATCGGGAATAAAGAATTCCGTGTCTAACTGCATAGAAAGCTGTCTGGCATTATAGAAGATGGCCCTGGTTTCGATCCTGTATCCAGGATGGAATTTTTTCTGGCCTTCAAGATTAATGATGATTTTCACCAATTTTCCTTTTATCGGAACTGTGATAAAAGTTCTCACATCAAAATTAATCTTTCCTTCTTTTCCAATCGCAGATTCGGTACTGATTCCCTGTACCTGATCTTTATTCGATAACCCCGGATAAATACTGACGCAGTTAATCTCAGCCTTCTCAATACAATCCTCGATTTCGGATAAAGACAAATCTTTCGCTTCCTTCACCACTTTCTGGAAGATTCTTGACAGAATCTGCTTGTCTCCCAGTATCTTTTTGGCATATTCGTCGTACTGGATCTTCGCCTCCGCAGCATCAATATTTCTGGATAAAGAAGTTGGTGTTTTCTTATCCTTATTATAAGATGTAGGTGTTTTGTTTGCAACCATATTTTCTTGTCTCCTTTCTTGTTTCATTGCAAAAACAGAATGATTAACAAGAAGCAGAAATGAAAAAATCCGCAGCAGGGCCAATCAGCAATCTCATTTTTTTGACAGGTTTTCAGACCAGAATATTTTCTGTGAAATGCCGATCTTTCGTACCAGATCAGACTGCGCCAGATATCCGGCTGCAATAGGTTTACGATATCTCCGCGGAAACACCCCTCAAAATACTGCGATAAGAAGAGGAGTGATTCTGACAAAAAATGTATTACAAAAAATAATTTTCTGGGAGGAAATGATGGAAAATGATACATTCAAGTGCTACAATGGTAATATCTGAAAACACAAAAGAAAGAAGGAAAACACCATGAAGAAAAAGCTGATATCTGTATTGTTAGGGATCACGCTTGTGGTTTCTAACTGTTCCTATGTTGGTGCCGTGGACATAGGAGATTCTGCTGTGGAAGTACCGGACTTTTCAGATGAAGTTCAGGAAGATGAATTATTCTCAGACGGATCGGAGGAGGTACCTGAAACCGAAGATGACACAGTGCATCCTGCTGCTACAACGGAAAAAGTGAAAGTTGGGATCAAAGGTTCTTATCTGGCGGCATCCCAGGCAGTCCTTGACCGGATCAATCAGATCCGCAGGGAGGCATATGAAGAAGGAGTGCAGGATCCGCGGGATCCATCTAAGAAACTTACCATGGCTGATTATGTGCCCTTAAAGTGGTCATCCGATCTGGAGTATATTGCAAGGATACGTTCCGCGGAGGCATCTGTCCGCAGAGAACATATTCGTCCTTGTAATATGTGGCCGGAAAGTATCTGGGCACCGGGTGGAACTACGTCATATGCAGAAAATCTGGCTTGGAACCGTGCAAATGACATGCTCTATGGGATCAACCAATGGTATGGGGAAAAAAATGACTGGGTTAATCAGACTGGCAGGGTAACAGGCCATTACGAGTCTTTGATCACTCCGGAGTATCAATATATCGCAGTCTCTTCCTTCCTTAATGATGAAACTGGAAGGAACACCACATCCGCGGAGTTCTGTATGGATTGGAAAATGGGAAGTAAAGATGAATCCATGAGCAGTGTTTCCGGTACAACGGTTCAGACCATAGATGTGGACAAGACACAGATCTCTGCGGAGATCGTACTTTCGGACACTTCTTTGGAAGAGGGAAAAACGGCGAAGGCTACGTTTAAATTAATATACAAAAAAAGCAATTCAACATGCTATCCGGTTGACAGTGTCCAGTGGCTTTCTGCGGATGACAGTATTGTTTCCGTAGACCAGAATGGTAAACTGACTGCAAAAAAGCCAGGTAATACAACGATCACGCTGAAGATTGGAGATATTTCGGCGCAGAAGGATGTTACGGTCAAGGCACTACAGCCTACTGCAGCTCCGAAACCTACGTCCACGCCGAAGCCCACTGCAACGCCAAAACCGACAGCAACGCCAAAACCGACAGCAACGCCAAAACCGACTGCGACACCAAAACCTACCGCAACACCAAAACCTACCGCAACTCCCACACCAACGCAAAAACCAACAGGTGAAAAGAGTGGTAAATGTGGGGATGATGCGACGTGGACATTAAAAGATGGGGTTTTAACTATTTCTGGTTACGGAAGGATATATGAATATTACTTTTCCGGAGATCGATATGAGAAATACAGATTTCCTTATATTGATGAAATTAAAGAGGTTGTAATAGGCAATTCCATATATTATATTGAAAAATATGCATTTTCAAATTGCCCCAATCTTGAGAAAGTAACGGTTGGAAACTATGTAGCGTGTATTGGATACAATGCGTTTGCCGATGATCCTAAGCTGGTAGATGTAAAACTGGGAAATAGCGTAGAGGAATTGTGGGCAGATGTATTCTCCGGAACAGGCATTACAGAGCTTGAACTCCCTGCTTCCATAAATGATGCAACATTTTTCAATGCTTTCCGCGGAATGACTAATCTGAAGAAATTCAAGGTAGCAAGTGGTAATAAGGTATATAAGGCTGTGGATGGAGTCCTGTATAAAAAAGAAGGGAAAGGCTACTATCTGATAGCAGTTCCCGCTAAGAAAACCGGAGAATACAGGGTACCGGACGATGTAACAAGGATCACAGCCAATGCATTTGATCATAGTCATTTAAACAAGATCGTAATTTCCGATTCTGTAAAGACACTTAATGATTTCTGTTTGAGCAATTGTGAGAATCTACAATCAATCACGTTTGGTAAAGGAGTAAAAACTCTTACCCAGATGCTTTGTGTTGGATGTACGCAAATTACGGAAGTAATAATTCCGGAAGGAATCGAGACGCTTGAGGGATATGTATTCTGTGACGCAAAATTGCTGAAGAGTGTAACACTGCCTTCCACGATCAAGGAAGTGGGAGAGCGCTGTTTCCCTGATACTACAAAAATAATCAGAACAACTACGCAGAAGCCAACGGCGACACCGAAACCGACGGCAACGCCAAAACCGACGGCGAAACCAACGGCAACGCCAAAGCCAACGGCAACGCCGAAACCAACAGCAACACCGAAGCCGACAGCCACACCGAAACCAACGGCCACACCGAAGCCCACTGCAACACCAAAGCCGACAGATACACCGAAGCCTACGGATACGCCGAACCCGATAGGACCTACAAAGGCCCCGGAACCTACACAGGCTCCTGTGAAAAAGCCAAAGAATACTACAAGTCTCAAAACGAAATCAAGAAGAAAGAAGACGCTTGTCGTATCCTGGAAGCCGTCGAAGTCCGTAAGCGGATATCAGGTGCAGTACAGTCTGAAGAAAAATATGAAAAAGCCAAAGACAACGACAGCTGGCAAAAAAGCAACGGAGATCACATTTAAAAATCTCCGCAGCAATAAAAACTATTATATCCGTATCCGTACATACAAAACAGTTAACGGAAAGAGATATTACTCTGGCTGGAGCAAGGTTAAAAAAGTCAAAGTGAAATAGGATTTTCCCTGTCAGCCGGTATGAGACAGAATGTACCGGCCTGGCAGGGTTTTTTGTATAGAAATATTTCTGAGCATGGGTTTCGTGTATAATAGAAAATACATAATTCGTTTGGAGGTGGAAGAATGAGGCTGTGGACGACAATGCCTGCAAGAGTATACAAAGAAACAATTGAGAAAACAGGAATCTACCAGTGCGATCCGGATAAGAGCGAAGTACTTACCTGGGATGATTCCGGCCGGCAGTTTGCCAATGCATATGACTGGATGTCCAGGTATATGACAGAAAAGATCGGATCGCCTCCGGAAGGCATTAAATATCCGGTATGGGCGTGGTACAGGCTCCGCACAAGACAGGCCCGTCCTGACCTGCGATGGGTGGAATTTCGGGGTGCAGCAAAGGAGATGGTGCTGATCGAACTGGAGAAAGAAGATTCCCAGGTCGTTCTCTCTGACGAAGAGATCTGGACGGTCGCACAGCTTAACGATACGGCATGGTGTAGAAACGACGAAGAACTGGACTGGTACTATAATCCGGATATGGAAGGAAAGGAAAAATTCAAGAAAGAGTCCTGGTACAGGGTATTCGAGATCGATCAGGCTCCTCATGTGCAGGCAACTTTCTGGGAGCTTAGAAAAGAAGAGATCAAAAAGATCTGGAAGTACAACAAATAAGCCGTCCGTTTGGGCGGCTTTTTTTCGGCAGGAGAGAAGTATCTCCTGCTATCAATCTGTCTTAAGTCTGCGGCACATATCCTTGATCCCGTTTTCTGAGTGAGCCGGGATCCTTTTGGCTAATTCTCTCCGCGGAGGCCTCTCTTTTTCCGGTATCGCAAGCCATTCCCTGCAGATGTCCTTTTCCTCTTCGGTCCAGGTTGTGGGGTGTGATGCTGCGGAGCGGACATTGTATCGATGGGCAGCACCGTTGATGGCCTCTTTGCTCATATCTGAAAACTCAGGATCTTTCTTTACGGCGTTCCATCCGCCTTTGCTGTAGAGTGCACAAAAGCGTTCGATCTTGTCCGGTTTCCAGTTTCTGTCCTTGCGGCAGTCATGCTTACGTCTGGCAGAATTGATATTGCTTATGGTCAGATCCGGGAAAAATCTGCTGCGGATTTCTTCTGACGTGAGGTCTGCATTCGCTTTAAGGATGGAGATCTCTTCCTCTGTCCAGGTATGCATGCTTCGATTAGTGATCCCAAGATTGTGTTTTCTTCCAGTGATGCCTGCCTTTGTGCGGTCCGGGAATATCTTAAGAAGTTCCGAAATGGAAAGAGAAGCGTTTTGCTTCAAGAGCTCGTCTTCTTCTGCTGTCCATGGCTGGCTGTCCCGAAAGGTAAGTCCCATCCTGTTAGCAATATTGGTGATACCTGCGCGGGTGTATCCGGGATATTTCTGAAGGATGAGGTCGATTCCATTTTTCTGACAATAATATTTTTTGATATCATCCTTAAACTCTTCAGAATATTCCTTGCGGGTTCCTGCCAGTCCCAGGATCTTTGCCCTGCTGATGATGGAAATACGTGTCCGGTTTGGAAGAACAGTAAGCAGATAATTGATCCCGCTGCCATGTTTGCCATAATACTCTCTCATGAGGGCATCTTCTTCTTCTGACCAGAGATTGTTTTCCAGCTGATGCAGTTTTTCCAGAAGCTCTAATTCCTCCAGTGCGTAATCATGCTGCACGATCTGCCGGTACGGATCCCCGATATCGAAAGAAAGTCTTGACACGGTTTCATTCTGCATTTTGGTATATTCCCGCATGTTCATGTGATTCGCAACAAAATCAAAAATGATAACATCGTTCTCTGCGTTGCTGGCGGAAAGGATCCTTCCAAGCTGCTGCAGGTAAACGATAGGAGAGCGGGTACGTCGGAACATGATCTCAACGTTTGCTCCGGAAAGATGAATGCCTTCATTCAGGATGTCTACGACATACAGAAAGCAGTCACCGTCTGTGATCTCGAATTGTTCATAGGTTTCGGCATTTTCCTTTCCTGAATATTTGGAATGTGCGTCCAGATGAACAGCATCCGGGAAGATCTCCCTGCAGGAATCCATGACTTTGGGTATCTCCTGGATGGAATCCACGAAGACGATCGCCTTGACAGGATGCCTGCCTGCAAGATGTTTTCTAAGGATATTCTGGAAAGAGTATTCATTTCGCAGGAAATCCAGACGGTTGTACAGTTTTTCTGTCAGTTCGTTGTTTCCTTTGCTTTCGGGAAGATCGTACAAGGCAGTTACATACTCAAAAGTTGGAAGGATCTTTTTCTGGATGGCTTCCGAAAGCTGTACACCCTGTATGTCATTTCCGTCAAAGAACTCTTTTGCAATGTTCCGGTTTCCATCCAGGAAACGGATCGGTGTGGCGGTAAGCCCGAGAAGCTTTCCATGATAATTTTCCGTTAGTTCGTTAAAAACCTTTCCCCACTCATCCGCACCAAGATGGTGCATCTCATCACAGATGATCAGCTTATATTTTGCAAGCTCAGGTCTGTTGTATAGCAGCCCCTGGTAGGTCATGGTTGTTGCTTGGGGAAGAAGCGTATTCCAGATCTTTGCACTTGCCCGGAATGGGACCAGAATGAGTGTATCCTGCTCTATTACTGCCTCCTGGACAAATTTTGCGGCAATGTAGCTCTTGCCGGTTCCTGTTGCAGCGCATAAGGCGCATTTGTTGTTCCAGACCATAGCCTGCAGAAGTTCTGCATATACCGTCTGGTTGTATTTTGGTAGATTGATGTTCATTTTTTTCTCCTTTCGTAGTTGGTTCATGGAAAATATGCGTTTTTTTTCGTGTGATAAAAGGAGAGGTGTGTTTTGGCATATTATTAAGAAAAAAACGGAGGTAGAAAAATCATGAATGAAAATTACGCATCAAAGAAGGATCTAGTTATAGCCAGCGGTATCATTTCGTGTTTTATTCTGGCAGCTGCAGGGTTCTGTGCCCTTTGTCTTATATCGATGGAGTATTGCAGAGAAATGATGATAATTTCTATAGCTGTGGTACTTTTACAATTTTCCATCAGCAATATGTTTTTTGATATTTTTAAGATAACGGTGAAATATGAAAAACTTGGAAAATTCGTTGATTCATTTCTGTTAGGATTCCTGGTCCTGCTTCTGGCATTCGATGTGAGTTGTTTTGTCCTGAAAGTCAATGGTGTGATCAAGTTCAATCCCGCATCCTTTTGCGATCTCTGTCTGATGCTTTCCGTGGCTACATGGATCATCTCGAAAGCTGTTCTTGGGAAAAAAACAGAGAATTGATTTCTGGACAGCGGACATTATCGAATAATGCGTAAAACTGCTGCCGGCCAATAAGGTTGTCCGTCATTCATTCATCAATGCTTTGATAGAAACAGGTATGTATTCCATGCCTGTTTTTTCGTACCAAAAACAGGTTGTTTTTTCTATGGAGTATGATTGTGCCAGACAAGGAGGTAAAAGCAGTGTGTGACGATCTTGGAAGTTTCATCCAATTCTCCTTGCAGAGATACCTGGTCAGTGGGATGAGGAGAAAATCCGGATGTTTGATCTGACAGGAAATACTTCAGTGGACACAGGTCTTTCGGGATATAAGCAACATGTCTGTTTTGGAGCAAAGATCCGAAGCGTGGAGAAAAGGAATGGTTGCAGATGGTAGCAGAACTGGAAAGTAGAAAAAATTAGGTTTCTGCATATTACAGAAAAAGCAGAAAGGAGATTTTTATGAAGAAAAAAATAATGATGGTCGTTCTGGCAGGTGTTCTGGTTGGAAGTATGGAAAGTGCGATGGTGTATGCAGGAAGAATGCCTGAACTGACTAAAACAGAGAGCAGCAACAAGAGCAGTATCTGGGAGGATTACTTGAAAGAGCATTCAGAAAGAGGGGTAAAAGAACAGTTTATCAAAGAACATGTCGGAGACCTTTCCGATGAACAGCTGGATCAGATGATCGGTGTTTATTTTGGTAATGATGAGTCCCTGGAGGACTCTTGTAACGATGGATATCAGGATTCGGATGAGTTCCCGGTTTCCCTGTACAGTTATACTTTTCAGGAAGAAATTGACGGAAACGACTATGATTTCGTCCAGTATACGGCAGTTGTAAACCAGGGTTCCGGCAGTGTCCAGGTGCTTCTTCCAAAAGGGTGCAAATTTGTAACCGGGTATGGAAAACTGACCGACGGATACAGGGCATATGACAGTCTGGACGAAGCGGTACAAAAAGGGGAGGATATCTGTTTATCGGAAGGATTGTCCGAAAATCTTCCTGACAGCAATGTAATCTGCTGGGATGCCAAAGGTGATGGAACCTATACTTTTGCAGTGGAAAAGACAGGTGACGCAGAAGATGATGCAATCTGGCTGGTTGACGGATACGGATATACCGGTTCGGAAGACCTTACCGGGAAAGTAACAGAGCCGGATGAAGACCTGGATTCGGATATGTTAGTGGGAGGAGCATTGTCCGAGGAAAGCTATCATGGTACTTTGGACGGAAATCTGTTTTTCCTGCTGCGGAGAAAATAGGATGTATAGCGGATGTGGTACAGTAAGCAGGGCCTGGGATACAGGTCCTGCTTTTTCCATTGCAGGATCCCCGTACCACAGCACTATTAAAAAATATCCTGTATAATAAGAATAAGAAAACTGATAGCGAGGTGATACATATGAGTAAATGGTTTTATAAGAATAAAAAAATAGATCGTGAGTTATCCAATAAATTAGGCATCCACCCTGCGATCATCAAGATCCTTGCTGACCGCGGAGTGGAAATGGAAGAAGATATCCGGGAATTTCTTGCAGCAGATCTGTCAAAGGTATCCGATGGCTCAGAACTGACGGATATGGAAAAGGGTGTCAGCATCATTCAGGATGCAATAGCAGCCGGAAAGCATATACGTATCATAGGTGATTACGATGTGGATGGCGTAACCAGTACCTACATCCTCTACAAGGGTCTGATCGGGCTTCATGCAAAATGTGACAAGTTCATCCCGCACCGTATTAAAGACGGTTATGGGCTTCATGAGAACGCCATCCGCAGAGCCAGGGAAGACGGAGTGGAAGTCATCCTGACCTGTGACAACGGGATTGCTGCTGCGGATGCAGTCAGTCTGGCTAAAGAGTTTGGGATGACTGTGGTTGTGACGGATCACCATGAAGTCCCGTTTGTCCAGGAGCCGGATGGTAGAAGATATATCCTTCCTGCCGCGGATGCTGTGATCGACCCCAAACGTCCGGAAGACCATGTGTTTAAGGAAATCTGCGGAGCAGTGGTTGCATGGAAATTTATGGGACGTCTGTATAAGAGGTTCGGAATGGAAGATGAGTTCAGGAATTCGGATTTTCTGGAAATGGCATCACTGGGTACTGTTTGTGACGTCATGGATCTCCAGAAAGACAACCGGGCGATCGTGAAAGCAGGTATGAAAAAAATGCAGATAACCAACAATGTCGGGATGCAGGCACTGATGGAAGTTCTGGGACTGAAAGATAAGATACTGAAATCCTATGACTACGGGTTTAAAATCGGACCATGTATCAATGCAGAAGGACGTCTGGATACGGCTAACGAAGCATTTAACCTTTTGATGGAAACGGATCATAAAAAGGCTCTGGATAAAGCGGAAGAGATGCGTAAGCTGAACGTGGAGCGTCAGGACCTTACAAAGTCCGGAATGGAAGATGCTTTCCGTATCGTTGACACAGAAATGAAGAATGATAAAGTACTGGTCGTTTACATTCCGGGGATCCATGAGAGTATTGCCGGGATCATTGCCGGAAAAATAAGGGAAAGATATAACAAACCTGCAATTGTTTTGACCGATGGGGATGGGGACTTTTTGAAAGGTTCCGGACGTTCCATTGAAGCTTATTCAATGTTTGAAAAACTGTCAGAAGTCAGAGACCTGATGCTGGGATTTGGCGGACATCCGTTGGCTGCCGGTCTGTCCTTAAAAAAAGAAAACCTGGAAGAGTTCCGGAAACAGCTGAATGTGCGTTGCGGATTGACGGAAGCGGATTTTGTAGCAAAAGTCATGATTGATGTGGTTATGCCGGTAGATTATCTGACAGAAGGGTTTATCAGACAGCTGGATATCCTGGAGCCTTTTGGCAAAGGAAATGAAAAACCGGTATTTGCCCAGCAGAATGTCAGTGCAAGCCAGGCACAGATCATTGGAAAAAACAAAAATGTCCTGAAGATCGCCTTTAACAGTGCTGTATGCCGGAACGGGGTATGCTTTCATGACATTGAAGAAAAAGAGCGGATCTTGAATCAGGATGGTAAGCTCAATGATTTCAAAATGTTGTATTATCCGGACTTAAATGAATGGCAGGGAACTGTCAGTATTCAGGCGAATGTCCTGGATGTTTGTTAGTTGACTTTACTATTTTTCGGTACTATAATCAGCCATATAAGGAGGATTCTGTTTATGAAAAAAAGAAGATTGTTTCTCTGCCTGCTGTTTATGTTGGCAGTTATGCTGCTGCAGGCAACCATTCAGGCTGCATCTGCACCCGGAACGGTTAAGCTTAACAGCATTTCAGCTCCGGCTTACAACAAAATCAATGTCAAATGGAAAAAGACATCAGGCGCCACTCATTACATCGTTTACTATAAGAAAGAAGGAACGAAAAAGTGGACAAAAATCAAAACGCTTGACAACTCCAAGAGCAGCTATACGCATACTTCTTCAAAGAAGTATCCAGTCGTTGTAGGTCAGAAATATACCTATACCGTGAAAGCATACAATAAGAAGACGAAGAAGTCTGGCAGCTATAACAAAACGGGACTAGCAATAAGAACTGTTCCCGCAACCGTATATGGACTCGGCGCAGGTCTGACTGGAGACAATACTGTAAATGTCAGCTGGAATCCTGCCGGTGGTACGACACATTACGTGATATACCGTAAGGCAAATGATTCAGTACCTTCAAAAATTGCAACAATTTCATCCAAGTATACAAAATACGAAGATGAAAATCCTGTTGAAGGCGCTACGAACACTTATTTTGTTTTTGGCTACAGTAGCAAATTTAAAGTTTACGGAGACGGAAGCAATACTGGTGTAAGTATCAAGGTAAAGAAAAAAGTAACGCCTACGCCAGAGCCAACATCTAAGCCAGAAAAACCAGGCGATAACAACAATGATAATAATCATGGGGACAATGACGATGATTTTGACGACCCGGTAGACCCGATTGCTATGGCATCAGAGGTACTGAGGCTCACGAATATTGAGAGAGCCAAAGAAGGGGTTCAGCCTTTAAAGTATAATAAAGCGTTGCAAGATGCGGCTATGATAAGAGCTAAAGAGATTTCTGTTAAATTTTCACACGAAAGACCTAACGGACTTGGAAGTTCAACAGTTGGGGAAGAAGTAGGAATTGGAGTAGCCGTTATTGGGGATGAGAATATAGCAATGGGGCAGGGCTCCCCAGCATCAGTTGTTCATGATTGGATGAATAGTCCTGGGCATAGAATTCCAATTATTAGAAGCTCAAATTTATATATGGGGGTTGGATTTTATAAAGCAGGAAATGGAGTATACTATTGGGTACAAGATTTTTCAGAAACAAACGTAATTTCAAATTCAAAAGGAAGTATTATCTTTGATGGAAACGGAGGAACTATTAATGGAAATAGCACCTATGTTATGTTTGGAATTGCTGGAAGTTACGCCTGGTTTTATGATGCTCCACAGCAATATGAAATCACAAATATTCCTCAGCCCATTAGGTCAGGATATTCTTTTTCTGGATGGTATATATCATCTTCACCTTCTGATTCAGCCTTACCTCTAAAAAGATGTCCATACAGCAAAAATGGAAATAGGGTATATGCTAAATGGGTTAAGATAAGCTAAAACGCAAAACGCAAAATATAAAAGCTTGCATTAAATGCAAGCTTTTATATTGTTCTTTTTACTTTTTATTCTATTTTTTTGTTTGCGTTTTCTGGTTCTTTTAGTCTTAGTATTATTATAAATAATCAATCCAATTCCAGTTACCATAATTACACCGAATCCGATAAACCCATATTTCCACTTACCATCATCACTGGTCATTTGCATTAAAAAGAGCTAATAATAATAAACAAAGTTAAAAAAGTGAATTCGAATTCACTTTTTGGGGTTAAATTGGCAAAACTACTTTTTCATTCCTGCATTTCGGGATATCCTGCCAGGCTAAAACGTAATCTGTCATATCTACGTTCCCGTTGACCCATCGACGGTTTTCTGTAAAGGCTAACGGGCGGGCATCCGCGGATTTTCCTTCCACCACCTGGACTAGGCACATATATTTCTGGTAGTCGAGAGTGTTCTCGTTAAGCTTTCCCGGTTCCGGCAGGTCTTCTTCTACACCGATCCACCCGTCAGGGATATTGTTTACAATGCGGCGAGGACGTTTTCCTTCGCTGACCCAGCAACATCCTTTCTCGGGATTTTCTGTGGAAGAAAGAATATAATCAAGATCAAATTCTCCGTCTGTCATGACTTTCTGGATGTAAAGAATATCCGGGACAATATCTTCATCTGTTTTCTTCCAGCCGATACGGATCCGGTACTGGAATCCATCGATGTGATCTGCAATATACGTGATCTTGCAGAATGGATAAATGCCTTTGATGGATGTCGCCTCGTTAAATGCTTTGTTTGAGATCTCGATATGAGTAAAGTCTTTTGGGCTTAATCCGATCCGTTTTGCCCCTTCTCTGAGTACGGGATATGTTTCTTCTAACAGGGATTCTATCCCGGAAGCAGCTGCTTTCAACAGAAACCCTGCTGTTTTAAATCCTTTGATTGTTAATCTTTTCATGTGTGGCCTCCTTGTTTTTCCATAATATGACAAAAACCGTCTGATAGTTGTCAGACGGTATGATTTTGTTTGTAGTGGATTCCGCGTTTTTTTAATTCTTTATCCAATTCTAGCATGGCACGAGGTCCGATCCCCGGGATGGCGTGGATCTCATCCCTGGTATGGTTGGAAAAGTCTGAGAACCTGGTGATCCCGATGGTATGTAAGGCATTCAGGATCCGAAGCGAGATGGGGGAATGTTTGAGTTCCCGGGGTATTTCCTTTTCGGACTTCAGACGAGGGATTCCAGCATATTTTTCAAACCGGTATTCCTGTGTGGCATCTGGGTATTTTTTGGTGTCGACTTTTTCGAGGAACATTTCTTTTGGACGGACATAGGTTGCGCAGTCGCCATATAATGCCTGATATACGACCATGGGTTCCTTAGTTTCCGTGTGTATTGCCTCACAGATGATCTTGTAGAGGTATGCATTATGGTCGTCGGAGTTGGTCATTCCTCTCTTAAAGTGCTGTACTACATCTCCGGGGCGAAGTTCTTCCGTTACCGTTTTCTTGCAGAATTCTCTTGTTCTTATCATTTTTTTCTCCTTTCATGATCAGTTTCGGATAAAATGAAGAAATTTCCGCATGAAAAAAAAAGATCGATATTTTGACATATTATGAAGAAAAACGGAGGAAGAGATATGTTTAACTTGGAGAATGTATTCGGGAAAAAGACAAAAAAGGCAATGATGACGAAGGAAGAGATTGCGGAATTTATCAAAACGAATCCGGAAGCCCTCCGCAGCTTTGAGGAATCCTATACAAAGCATGTCAAAAACAAGGTAAGTAACAACTTTTTTGCAGTCAACGCGAAACAGGCAGTCAGTGAAAAATGTTTTCTTTCTGATTTTGCTGCGGAGAATGTACACCTTGATGCCCTTGTCCAGAGGATCGTAGCAGAGCTTTTGGATAGCGCCGCAGTCTATGTCTGGGATGGAACGGATGACCATGTGCAGACCTTTGATTCCCTTCCGGAAAACTATGTCCCGGTTACCAATGAGGATCTAAAGTCTGTCCCGGAAGGATACCGCCCGGAGCTTACCGGATATCTGTATAAACGGGATATCGGAGAAGCTGCATCCGGGATGCTTTTAAGTGTATATAAGGATTTCCTGCTCTGTAAGGATCCGAAAAAGAAAATGCAGCTTTACGGTATGTTCCGTCAGGGTCTTGATATCCAGGACCTGGATCCAATAACTTATAAGATCATTGACCGTAACAGGAACAGCATGGGATACTGGCTGCCGCCTCTTGTACAGGCAGTCAAACAACAGGATTTTTTTAAGATTCCACAGACGAAGGTTTTGAAAGTGCCGCTTCCCTTGCTGCAGCTGACCAGGATGGAATACATGTCTTTGAACCCATCTACACTGTGTATCGTGGATGAGTTCTGCCAAAAAGCTTTTGGACTGGATCCGGAGAAAGAGTACTTTATCAAAACCGGGACCTATTCCAGCAAGTTTGATTTCCGTAATGCTCATGTATTGGGGGAAAAGGAAGTACGTGAGCTTGGGGAGTACCTGCTGTTTATCCATTTCCAGGCATTGTGCATGGCGCATTATGACCTGTCCGGCAGGAACCAGCCATGTATCTATGGCGTATCCACTACGACAGAATGGGTAGTGCGGGAATATATCCAGCCGAAACCGGGAGCGAAAGAGATCTATTTTGGCTTGCCGCTCCGTCCGGAGTACCGTATCTTTGTGGATTTTGATTCTGACCGTATTCTTGGATGTAGCCCATACTGGGAGCCGGAAATGATGAAGAAACGGTTTGGACACTCCGCGGATTCCACCAAACCGGATAAGGTGCATGATTACATCACGTACTCTGCTGCGGAAGAAGAACTGATGGAACAGTATCGAAAAAATATCGGAAAAGTTAAGGAAAATCTGAAAAGGATGCTTCCGGAGATAGGCTTAACCGGACAGTGGAGCATGGATATCATGCAGAATGGAAACGACTTTTATCTGATCGATATGGCATTGGCGGAAAATTCTGCATTAAAAGAGTGTGTGCCGAAGAGTTTATTAAAGAAAGTGGAAGAGGATTGGATTCCGCGGATTAATACTAAGGAGGATTGATGTCGTGCCAGCAGATTCATCAAATCTTGTTGTAAGCCCGCATTTTCTGGAATCGGGCAGTATCTATGTTTATAAAAGGGACTTTGATGCTTATTTTTGCAGCGTGGGCCGCGTGTATGTAAAGAAGGATACCATATGCCAGTGTATCAATGAATCCGGAACTCTGTTTTTCTTTGGATCAAAGAATACGTTGCCATGGGAAGCTGTACAGATGCTCAAGTCAGATCCCGGTAAATATCTGGATGACATTACCGGGTTGTATGTGCAAATGAGGAGGAAGCTATGTTAATCGATTTAACTTATCGCTGCAATATGGGATGTAACCATTGTATGTCAGACTGCAAACCTAATGGGACAGATATGACGCCGGAAATCCTGAAAGATGTTTTGGCTTTTTGCAAAAAAAATGAAGTGCCGAACCTGATCTTTTCCGGTGGAGAAATGTTTGAGAACCCGCATATCCTGGAACTGCTTAAAATCATTGAAAAGGAATGGGATAAAAGATTCCCGCTGTCGTTCATTACAAACGGACGAAAACTCGCAGATACTCCGGATATCTTTGAGGCGGTACAGGATATGCAGAAAAAATACGGAAAGAAAAAGATCATGATCCAGGTGACGGACGATCCGCGGTTTTATCCGCAGCCGCTTTCAGAAAAACAGAAGTATCGGTTACAGAAGCTGAATGCAGTCATCGAAGGTGTTCCGGGAAACGGGAATAAGTGTCTGTATCCGCAGGGAAGGACTCTGGAAAATTTCGATGATTCCTGGTGGAATACGATCGCTCCGAAATGTGTAAATGTAAGGCTGCTTGCGAAACAGAGAGTGGATTCCATCCGCGGAATAGTCAATACGCTGTTTCGTGCAGGAAAAGTCTGTACTCCATCCATATCTCCGGCAGGAGAGATCAAGCTTGGAGAATCTGCTTTGTGTCCGTCCGTGGCATCCATATATGACACGGAACAGGAGATTATTGAGAAAATACAGAGATGCAGGTGTCAGTCATGTAAGTATTCGTGGCAGAAGTTAAAAAGTACAAATATAAAAGCATTTGAGATTTTAGAAAAAAATTGATAGAAATGGCAAAATTCCTGTATCTTCGGAGTTTTGCCTTTTTTCGTATCGGTATATTTCCTGAAAGAAAAATGCTATCATTGCATTAAAGTAAGATATTAAAGGCGATGAAATGCGGAGGAAGTCCATGAATGAATATGTAAGGTATATGAATATGCGGTATGAGATGGCAGAGTGTGCCGAAGTGACGAGACAGGTTCTTGGTCTGACGGTACCGGTATCGCTGGAAACTTTAATGGAAGCGATGAAAAAGGCCGGGATCCAGTGTGTGCCGGATGAAAGTCTTGATACAGATACCAGGATCGTAGAGCTGCCGGAAAACCCGGAATATGCTTTCCAGGTCCTGTATAGCATAAAGATCAACGACAGGTCTCTGATCTTCTGTCTGGCCAGTGCGCTCGGTGAAATCCTTCTGCATCGTCTCAATTTTGCGGAATAAATATGGAAGGTGGTGCCTTATGAAGAAGATCGGTACAGCAAATATTATCTGGAAAGAATTTGATAATTTCGTAAAAACAGAAAAAGAGCATTCCATGAAAAAAGAACCCGGATGGTATGTGTCCGTCCGCTGGTCTGTTCCCAGAGAGATCCAGGACATTCTCTGGAGTATGTATACCAAAACAGGAGAAGGAAAAGACGCGGATGGCTGCGGATGTCCGCTTGGGGAGATTTCCGGGTTTAAACTGGAAAGTATCAGGCAGCACCAGGATTACCTGGACAGTATGGGCCTTTCCTGGGATCTGTTGTACCTTCTTGATGGCATAGCTGTTCTTCAGTCCGGAAGTCTGATGATCGGACTCCCGGATAGCACTGTTTTCTGTAAAGAATACACAGACCTTGATACATGTCCGGAATTAATGGGAAAATATCCTCTGGTCAGCAAAAACTCAGCTTCCAGAAAAGAGGTAGCTTCCGGTATCCGAAATAAGCAGAAAGAGATTGATGGTAAGAAGAAAGAACTGGAACAGCTGGAGAAAGAAAAGCAGGCGGAACTGGAAAAACTGAAGCAGGAGCTGGAAGCAAAGTATGCGGAAAAGACACAGCTTATCCGGGAGAAAAAGAAAGAAATGGAAGAGCAGATGGTTCAGTTAAACAACCAGATGTTTGTCCTGGATACAGAGCTTTATGGCATCCGGTGTATGATGGGCGAAACCGTTCAGTTTGTCCAGCTGGTCAAAGGATTGGAAGCAGAAGAAAAAGTCCCAGTGGTATTTTTCCAAAAGATCCGTTTCCTGGATGAAGAACTGGGAAAATGGCTGGCAGTTTATGATTTTGACGGAAAAGATATTGCGACCTTCGAGGATGCATTGAAAAACCGGGAAGACATCCGGGAAAGGTTTGCTCCCGGACCGAAATCTGTCTCTGTGATCCGGATCAGTAAAAACAATATCTTATGCGGTGCCTCAGATATGGTATCGAATGTTTTGGATACCTATAAGAAATTTCATGGGAAACAGATCGGTATCCTTATCCGGAATGGAGAGAACCTGTACGTGGGGTGGACGGATGAGGAGAAGGTCCGTATCAAAGATGAAAATGTATATCTGAAGCCGGAAACCAGGGAAGATTCCCTGGAAGAAGCAGAAGTTCAGTCCCGGGAAGAGGTTGCTTCCCGTTACTTTGTATTCAGCATCCTGCAGGGGGTATTGAATGATGGCAGGATATTAAAGGTTCCGGAGAAGATCAATGTATTAACACCGTCCCCATACCTGATCTTTTCCATGGCAGACGGGTGGCTGGAAGACAACCGGTATGGAACTTTTGCGGATATTGTTGAGCGCACAGATGCACCTCTTATGAAAGGCGATATGATCCTCACAACGTTAAAGATCGAGCGCGATGATGCCGGCCTTGGGAATATCTGGAACAATGGAAGGAGTACAAGGTATGATGCGTGGAACAATGACCGCGGAAGAGGAGAAAGGAACCGTACCCACGATGCCCATATCCCCGACAGGAGAGTTGTCCCGGTTAACCTGGTAGATACGATTGATACTTACACTATTACGGAAAAGAAGTTCCGCCTGACCGTTACGGAAGTTCCGGTAAAGGTAATCAGGGAAGGAAATACAACGGTGACCCAGTTCCGGTACGATACGAAAAAGACCAATGAGTATCTTGGTAAAATAACTTCTTATCTGACAGTAAAAAACAACAAGTTATATGAAAAGATCGATGTGAAAGGAAAGCCGCCCGAACAGATCCTTGCAACTGCAAAAGCCTATGGCTATGTACATACAGATGCAGAGCAGATCATGATGGACCACGCGCATTCTTATTACACGGTATTTGAGAGCATTGTGCATACGGAAACAGAAAAAGAATACTACGTTTCCGCCAAAAAGGATAATTACTGGAAGGATACGGATTCCTTTGCCAACATGGAGATCCGGCCGGGCGAATACCTGAATCTGACATTTTTAAATTCTGTATATCTGGTCTATGCGATCCAGAATCATAAGATTGGCGGATGGCGACGTGGGGGAATGACGGTAGACTATGCCAACAGTATCCCGTATCTCAATAAAGCACTGGAGTATATCCGGAAACGGGAAAAGGAAGAAGCTGCCATGCTTGGCAGATATATGGAGTTGTATGAGGGATGGCAGGTAGATGTCTCTGAGTGGCGGCTAAAAAACAATTACCATCGTCTTACAGATGCGAGAGCAGGGAAATTTGCAAAAGAAAAAGCCGGGAAAATCCCGGCCCAAAAGGAGAAAAAAATGTATATGAAAAGCAATCCTGCTTGTTTATGATCATTAATATAGCGGAAAACAATGGTAAAATTGTGAAGAGAATGTAGTAAATTTGTGAAAAGTAGTCAGGTGTGACAGAAAGGAGGAAGTATGATCATTCCAATTCCTTGCAAATTAGGTGAAAAAGCATTGTGTAATGGAAGAATGCTTGTGTTCTGTGGGGTGGACTGGTTCAGATGGTCTTCCGGCATGGAGTATACGTATTTCTTTGAGACAGGAGATTCCTGGCATGAGACAGATTTCTACACAGGAGATGGAGCTGGCATGTCCAAATACATCGAAGTGGATAATGTCCTGCTTTCTTCCTTTGTTCTGAGGGAAAAAGGCTTTCCTCTTCGCGGAGAAGGATACGTAGAAGGATTCCGGTTCAAAAACGGAAAAACATATGCCCATATCCTGTGCGAAACATTCTATTTTTCGCATCATTGTGTCGAATCTGATGAGAAAGGATACTGTGTTCCTGGTGGGGATATTATTTTCCAGAGGAACTGGAACGAAAAACAGATAGATGCTATACTGTCCAAAAGAGGAGGAAAAGGTCGTGAAAGTAATATTTCTTGATATTGACGGTGTTTTGGCACATACGGATTACCTCAACTGGCAGACCAGGCACATTGATCCGGAAAGAGTCCGGTTCCTCGCAAAGATCGTGGAGTTGACAGACGCACAGATCGTCCTTACCTCCACCTGGAAGAATGGATATGACAGACAGTCCGGAAAAAAGGATGATTACTATGTTGTACTTGAGCACGTTTTGGCAGAACATGATCTAAAGATCTATGACATTACGGACAATATCCCGGAAGAAGTCCTTGAACAGATCCCGTCCGTCATTTCCTTAGACCAGCTGGACATCCACTGCAAACATGGGACAGGCAGGGCCGCGGAGGTGGAGAAATGGCTTATGGATCATCAGGCTGACGGGTTTGTCATATTAGACGATGAGGATCATGACTGGTCAGACTATGGTTTTGACAGTCGCTGGA
>ERZ772954.580-NODE-580-length-35542-cov-4.805450_pt1 | contig 35542 bp, 34 predicted proteins | sample MGYA00580684_ERZ772954 | MGnify/ENA primary metagenome ERZ772954 (study PRJEB29015, sample SAMEA2737654) | human gut metagenome | biome: human gut; feature: human-associated habitat; material: faeces | place: China | collected 2012 ...
TCCCACAAATTGTGACGCACATCTTGCAGAAAGCCTTTTTCAAACACGCTCTAGTACAGCGAATATTAAGTAACTTCTATATTGACTTGTCTGATTTTTCATCTGCGGCGTTGTCGTCAATCGACGTAGCCACCGCTACGCCTCATTCCTCCGCCTTGCAGCTGAAGAAATCATCCTGCGTCAATATAGCAGAAACTTAATTTTCGCTGTACTAGTAAGTATATACCAATTTCAGAATGAGGGCAAGCGAGTTCATGATCCAATGAAAGATCTAAATAAGAACAGCAGAGTTTTTGGAATGCTATAATCAGAAAATTGTCGTATATAAGTAAAAATGATAGATATATAGCCCTTTTTATCCTTGTATGTAGGAAATATAGATGCTATACTGTGTAATACAGAGTATGAACGGGGGTTCGAAAGACCTGACGGGAGGCACAGCTATGATTTATACAGCTTTGACGAAAAAAGCTATGAAGGTGGCGTACGAGGCACATCATGGACAGACAGATCGAAGCGGGACACCTTATATCTTTCATCCATTTCACGTAGCGGAGCAAATGGATGATGAACTCAGTGTATGTACGGCACTTCTGCACGATGTGATAGAAGATACAGAGATCACATTTGAGGATCTTACCGGAGAATTTCCGGAAGAGGTTGTGGAGGCATTACGTTGTCTTACAAGAGATAAGAATATGAATTATTTCGATTATATCCGGAAGCTTAGGAAGAATCCGATCGCAAAAAAAGTGAAGCAGGCTGATCTGCTCCACAATTCTGATGTAACACGTCTTTCTGACTGCGAAAATATGTCTGCTGAACAGATATCACGGCTGCATGGAAGATATAAACGGGCTTTGGAGATACTTCATGATGCCAGGTGATATTATTTTCGCACAAGTCATTTATTGACTTTTATTCAGTTTTTTCATGCGCATGATCCACACAAAATATCCGTGACCTCAGATATTATTGTGGATCTTCTTAGTGGAAGTATGGATTTCTTGCATTGATCTCCACGTAGCATTTGATCGCATATTTGATAAATTCTATGATTTTTTTCATTTTGTTTTCCTCCTCTTTTCTTTAACTTACAAATGCATTATAATAAACTCTCGGAAATATTACGTGCCAAAAACACAGAAAAAGTAGTCAAATATTGCGGAGAGAAAAATCCATGTTTCCAGTATACGAAGAAAAAAAGAAGAATCTCCATATTCATCTGCGGACCTTAGCCCATGCTTCACCCCATCTTCATAACTCCATAGAATTTATCTATATCACAGAGGGAACTCTGGAGCTTGGTATGGGACAGGAGCTTTATCATATGGAAGAGGGAGATTTTGCAGTGATCTTTCCGGATGTGATCCATCACTATCAGGTGTTCTCTCCGGGAGAAAACAAAGCAGTCTATCTCTGGGTAAAGCCGGTATTGATTGGTCAGTTTGCGGATATCATTCAGAACAGCTGTCCGGAGGACCCGGTTATAAAAAAGGAGCAGGTGCATCCGGATATTGTAAATGCGGTACGGTGTCTCAGGGCAAACCGCAAGGAGAAGGATGATAATCTTGCAGTGGAGCAGGCGTATGTGCAGATCCCAGGATTTGAAAGTCAGAGGACTTTTAACCGGGTATTCCTGGAACGGTACCGGATGACACCAAGAGAATACAGAACATTATATAAGGAAAAATATTTACGAGAGGAACAGACATGATCACAGTAGAGCTGGAACATTTCAGCCTTGATAAAATATGCGATTCCGGACAGTGCTTCCGGATGAGAAAGCTTGGAGACGGACATTTTTCCATGGTGGCGGGAGACCAGTATCTGGAAATGTATCAGAAAGACGGAGTGGTGGATTTCTGCTGCTCTCAGGAGGAATTTATCTGTTACTGGGTGCTTTATTTTGATTTGGATACGGATTATGAAGCTTACATGAATGCGGCTAATCCACGGGATAAATATCTGGGTGCCGCAATAAAGGCAGGAGACGGGATACGGATATTAAGACAGGATCTCTGGGAAATGATCGTTACGTTTCTGATATCTCAGCAGAACAATATCAAGCGTATCCGCAAATGTATCGAAACCATCTGCCGGAAATACGGAGAGCGAAAAATTTCATCTGCAGGTGTGGAATACTACGCTTTTCCGACTGTAGAGGCGCTGAGTCAGGCAACGGAAGAGGAGTTAAGAGGATGCGGCCTGGGATACCGGGCAAAATATATCGCAGTAACGGCCAGGACCATTGCATCCGGCCAGATCTCTCTGGATAAAATCTATGATATGCGTTACCATCAGGCAAAGAAGGAGCTGATGAAGCTCTGTGGTGTGGGAGAAAAGGTAGCTGAGTGTATCTGCCTGTTTGCACTGCATCATATGGATGCTTTTCCCATAGATACCCACATCCGTCAGGTCATGGACGTGCATTACAAAAGAGGATTTCCCAACCGCAGATACAGAGGAATGCGTGGAATCATGCAGCAGTATATTTTTTACTATGACTTGTACTCATAGACTGCGGATGCTATCATAGGTGAAAATGAAGGAAAAATCCACGGAGGAAAAAGTAATCAGAAAATATTTACTGCGATTGAGACAACCACGTATAAAAAAGAAAGAAAACAGATATTATATCCGGGGCTATAAGGGAACGGAAGTGATCATCCGTACAGATCATGAGATTCTGAAGAGGATTGCCTACAGGCGTACCTGCGTGAAACAAGTCTGCATTCCTGGAAGATATGGAACAGAAACAAAATATATCTATACAAGAAAAGAAAACAGAAGAAGCCGCCCGGTCATAGTTCCGGGCATTCCGACCGGGAGAGAAACTGCTATGCCACGTGCCGTGCGGACAGTGCTCCATGCTCTTTCCTATGGCGGGATCGAAGTGGAGGCTTCCAGAAAGCTGGCAGATCTTAAGAAGATGGATCCTATGAGGATCTTTTACAGGACACTGGATGCGGAAGTTTATAACGGAGACTATAAAGTGCCGATCCGTCTGTTTTTTCCAACAGAAGAGGACATGGAAAACGGTGCCGCCTCCGGAAAAAAACCACCGGTGATCCTGTTTTTCCATGGCGGCGGCTGGGTTACGGAAAGTGTAGAGAATTATCAGCGGGTTTGTGCCAGAATGGCACAGTCTACCGGTCAGATCGTGGCGTCTGTTGAATACAGGCTGGCACCGGAATACCGTTTCCCGGTGGGACTGATGGATTGTTATGCAGCTGCGAAGATTTTTTACACCAATCGTTTTCTTCTGAATACGGATCCGGATCGCATCACCATTATGGGAGATAGTGCAGGCGGAAATCTGGCAGCGGCTGTATGTATGATGGCCAGAGACCGCGGAGAATTTTTTCCGAAAAAACAGATCCTTATTTATCCGGCACTGAACAACTGTTATACGGAAGACTCTCCCTTTGAATCCGTAAAAACAAACGGAACCGGCTATCTTCTCACAGCAGAGAAGATGGAAGATTATCTGAAACTCTATGAGAGTTGTCCGGAAGACAGGAGGAATCCCTATTTTGCGCCGATCCTGGAGAAGGATCTTCGAAATATGCCGGATACATTGATACTTACCGCTGAGTTCGATCCTCTTCGGGATGAAGGAGAGGCATTTGGTGAAAAGCTGAAGGAAGCGGGAAATCGTGTGGAAGTGCACAGGATCGCAGGTGCGTTTCACGGGTATTTTGCACTGGGAATCAAATTTCTGCATGTGCAGGAGAGCTTTGCATATGTAAATCGTTTTCTGGAAACAGAGGAACAGGAAGAAGGAAAGCATCATGAAGAACGAATATGCACAGTGGAGAAAACTTGACAACGCAGCGCTGGCGTTCCCGGCGGTGACAGGAAAGAATGACACCAGGGTATTTCGTTTTTACTGTGAACTGAAAGAAGAGATAAAAGAAGAAACACTGCAGGAAGCCCTGGAGAGGACACTGGAAAAATATCCTCTTTTCCGTGCAGTTTTAAGAAAGGGACTGTTCTGGTTTTATCTGGAGAGACGTGATATTCCGGCAGTGGTAAAGAAAGAAGCAGGTGCACCCTGCAGCGGACTTTATATTCCGGACAAAAAAACGCTTCTTTTTCGGGTGAGCTACTATAAGAACAGGATCAATTTCGAGGTGTTTCATGCGCTGACGGATGGAACGGGAGCCATGCATTTTCTGATGGAGCTGGTGAAAAATTATCTTCAGGAGATGCACCCATCCGCAGAGCTTCCGGAGCTTTTTCCGAATGAGAACATTACGGGCAGGGATATGGAGGAGGACAGCTTTTCTCAGTATTATTCCTCCGATGCGCCAAGAAAAAGAGAGTCCAAGAAGCCTGCTTTCCAGTTAAAAGGCGAGAAGCTCAGGCAGGAGGATATGAATATCACGGAAGTCTGTGTTCCGGTAAAAGAGATCCACGCCCGTGCAAAAGCGGCCGGTGTGTCGATCACGGTTTTTCTTACGGCAGCACTTATCTGGGCGATCCATGAAGAAGTACCTCAGAATCAGGCGAAAAAGCCCATTGGTCTGATGATCCCGGTAAATTTGAGAAATTATTTTCCGTCCCGGTCTATGGCAAATTTTTTCGGATGGATCGAGATCAGCTGTTATTTTCAGTCTGATACAGCCTTTGAGGATATTCTGAGATCCGTAAAGGAGCAGTTTGCAAAGGAACTGAGTAAGGACGTGATCGAAGCAAAGCTGAATGATCTGGTAAGCCTGGAGAAAAATCCGATCCTGCGTCTGGTACCACTGGAGATCAAAACCCCGTTCCTTCTTGCCGGGACGACTCTCGGAGGGAGGTCTATCACGGCGATCTATTCCAATGTGGGGATTATCCGGATGCCGGAGGAATATCGGAAATATATTCAGAGATTCGGACTTTTTGCAAGCACGGACAGTCTGCAACTGTGTTCCTGTTCTTTTGGAGATGAGATGGTTTTAAGCTTTACGTCCAAGATCCCCAATGGAAATATTGAGCGGAATTTTGTGGATAGACTGAAAAATGAGCAGGTATCCTGTACAATTCGGGAGAATGATCTTCCGGGACAAAAAGAGGAGCAGAAACAGCAGATGAAGCTTTTTGAGAGCTTTACATTTCTGTGTATTGTGCTGGCTGTGGTATGTAATCTGATCGATTATCTGCTGGATGGTCATATAGGCTGGGCCTGGTTTGTGACTGCAGGGGCGTTCTGCACCTGGCTGATGGTTTCAGTGGCTTATGTGAAGCGGCGGAATCTTCTGAAGAATGAGATGTGGCAGCTGGTGATCGCAGCTGTTGCAGGAGTGCTTTGGGATGTGTTTACCGGCTGGCGTGGCTGGTCTGTGGATTATCTGCTTCCTCTGGCTTCGCTTGCTGTGATCTGCTCCATGTGGGTGATCACTGCGGTACAGAAGCTGGAGGTGGCGGAATATATGATCTATCTTCTGGAAGCAGGAGCTTTCGGAGGAGTGATCCCTGTGATCCTGCTGGCTGCCGGTGTGGTGACGGTGCTGTATCCGTCGCTGATCTGTATATGCGTCAGCTTTCTGATGCTGGTATGGCTGTTCCTGTTTAAGAGGAAAGATATGGTGCGGGAGATGCAGAAGAAATTCCGTGCATAGAAAATAAAAACAACCGTCGATCTGCAGAGGATTTTTTGAAGATCTGTCTGCAGACCGGCGGTTTTTTGATCAAATCAAGGGAGTCTCCTGCAGGGTTGCGAAAAGCAATAAGCAGTGGGGGAAACTTGCCCGATGTTCGGAGATCAGAATCCGAAGTCCTCATAGTCCTCCGGTGTAAACTTATGATAGATCATATGCTCACCCTCCAGGGACAGACAATACCGGTAGTCATCCGGGATCCCGTCTTCGAAATATACGAGATAATCAAATCCGGTTCCGGTTGTTTTTTCCACGTGTACATGTTCGGAATAAGCATGAAAAACGTCCATCACTTCATCCAGAGTACAGCCATGACGTGCAACCGTGCCTATAAAGCGTACCAGAAATTCACTCGGCTTCCGGTTTTCGTGAACGTAGTCCGAGGCCTGAGGCGGCAGGGTGATGCAGAAACGCCCGTTTTTGGAAGAAGCCGTTACTTTTCCAAGACGGTCACAGGCATGATCTGAGAATTTTTCCATTGCATGCTGCATTTCTTCTTCCGTAAGCTCTGTGCCAAGAAGGCGGTTCAGAGACTGCAGCGGATAATAAAAACGGGTAACTCCGCTCATGTATCCGATCTTTACCTGTTGTTCCTGGATCATATCCAGGAGATTATTTTCCAGTTTTTTGAAATTCATTATGTTTTTCCTTTCCGGGGTCTGAAGGTTTATTGAACTGCATACATTCAGATCCCATTTTTTTCGCAGATATCATTGAGACAGCAGCGGTCGCAGTAAGGTTTTGTACGCGCTGTACAGACTTCTCTTCCATGATTGACAAGACGGTGGCAGAGATCATTGCCTTCTTCCGGAGGGATGATCTTCCAGAGAGCCATTTCCACCTTTTTCGGATCCTTCATGTCATGGACAAGGCCGATGCGGTTGGAGAGGCGGATACAGTGAGTATCTGTTACAATGGCAGGCTTGCCGAATACGTCACCCATGATCAGGTTTGCGCTTTTTCTGCCCACACCGGGAAGCTTCAGAAGTGCGTTAAAGTCTTCCGGTACCTTGTCGTGATACTGTTCGTGGAGAATGCGCATACAGGCGCTGATATCCCGGGCTTTGCTTTTTCCAAGGCCGCAGGGACGTACAATGGCCTCGATCGCTTCCGGCTCTGCAGTTGCCAGGGCTGCCACATCCGGGTATTTTGCATAGAGATCCTGAACAACTACATTGACCCGGGCATCGGTGCACTGAGCTGCCAGACGGACACTTACAAGAAGCTTCCAGGCATCATCATAATCCAGTGTACAGTCTGCATCAGGATATTCCTTTTTTAAACGGCTGATAACTTCATAGGCCAGTTCCTGTGTTGTCATTTGTATATGAACCATCCTTTCAATTTCGGTTATATTACTGAATTACTACAGCCAGGATGATACCACAGCATTCGGAGAATTACAAGGTGGACAGGAGTACAGAAGCAGTGTGTGGCATTTGGGAATTTTATCAGCAGAGCAATTTTGGGAATCCCCCCCAGGGGCTTGTTAATACCCTGACAATTTGGTACATTAAACGTGACCTGTGAGGGACCTGATCTCCCTCACGTGAATAGAAAAGTGCGGAGGAATCAACGTGGAAAAACTTCTCGATGAAATCGAATCTTACTGGAGCACCCGTACAGAAGGGTACTCCGAAGTGAATCATAAAGAGCTTGCAGGAACGCAGAAAAACGCATGGCTTAAGGTGCTGACCAGTCAGTTTCCGGACAAACCCAAGGAAGAGATCCGTATCCTGGATATCGGAACAGGCCCCGGATTTTTTCCTGTGATCCTGGCAGAAGCCGGATATCATGTAGATGCAGTGGATTATACGGAAGGAATGCTGGAAAAGGCAAAGGAAAATGCAGGAGACCTTTGCCGGAATATCCGCTTTTTGAGGATGGATGCACAGAAGCTGGATTTTGAGGATAATACCTTTGACGTTGTCATTTCCCGAAATCTTACCTGGAATCTGGAGCATCCTGATGTTGCTTACAGAGAGTGGGTCCGTGTACTGAAGGCAGGAGGAAGACTTCTGAATTTTGATGCCAACTGGTACGGTTATCTTTATGAGGAAGAGCAGCGTAAGGCCTACGAAAACGACCGGAAAAATGTGGAAAACAACAGCCTGGATGATCACTATCTCTGTACGGATATTGAGCGCATGGAGCGGATCGCCCTCCAGGTACCGCTGTCAAAGATCAGCCGTCCCCGTTGGGATGTAAAAACTCTCAGAGAAGCAGGACTTCTTGGGATCCGCACAGACACAGAAATATGGAAAACGGTCTGGAGTGAGGAGGAGAGATTAAATTATCAGTCCACACCAATGTTTATGGTAACTGGTGTAAAGCCGGATCATTTCCTGAATCTTCCGGTTGCGGCAGGAGAAAAAACAGAAGGCTTTCTTGAGCTCGGAGATGGAGAATTTGTCCTTCCTGCAACCATCATCCGTGGAAAAGATCCTGGAAAAACCGTTCTCGTCACAGCAGGTCTTCATGCAGGAGAGTATGTGGGGATCCAGACTCTGATCGAGCTGTCGAAGCGGCTGAAGCCGGAAAAGGTAAAGGGCCAGCTGGTTCTGGTAAAGGTGCTGAACCGGGAAGACTTTGAGAAGCGTGCAGGCAGCATCAGCTGGGAAGACGGAAAAAATCTGAACCGTGTTTTCCCTGGCAGAAAAGATGGCACAAAAATGGAACGACTGGCAGCGGCCATCACAGAATCCCTGATCCGGAAGGCAGATTATTATATCGATCTTCACGGCGGTGATGATTATGAGGAGCTGACTCCGTATGTATATTTTGCAGGCGTGGCAAAGCCGGAGATCGTGGAAGCTTCCCGAAAAATGGCAGAGCAGGTTGATGTCCCATATATGGTACAGTCAAATGTGAGTACAGGCGGCGCCTACAATTATGCGGCAAGTACCTTCCATATTCCGGCGGTCCTTCTGGAACGCGGCTGTATGGGAACCTGGGAACGGGAGGAAGTGGATTCCATGCGAAGAGATGTAAGAAATATCCTCTGCAGCATCGGAGCCTATAACGGAATCCGTTCCCACAGTACGTACTATCCGCTGAAAATGGATGATGTGCGTTATCAGTGCGCCAGTGTCAACGGTCTCTGGTACCCGGTGAAGAAACCAGGCGATATCGTTCATCAGGATGAGTATCTTGGAGAGATCCGTGATTATGAGGGAAATGTACAGGAAATCTGTCGTGCAGACATGGATGGTGTGATCCTTTATCAGGTATCAAGCCTTCAGGTTGTGGAAGGCGGCCCTGTGATCACCTACGGAAATATCGTAAGAGAAAAAGACGAGCGGAAAACAAGGATCGCCCAGTACTGGACCAGGCGCAGCGACAGCTTTCTGGAACAGAGAAGAGCAGAGCTTCACAGTGCACTTGCAGGCCGCTGGATGGCTGAGCTTAAGAAGTATCTGCCTGAGAAAAAGAATCTCCGGATCCTGGATGTAGGCTGCGGAACCGGATTTTTTACCATTCTTCTTGCAAAGGAAGGCCATCAGGTAACCGGGATCGATCTGACGCCGGATATGATCACTCATGCAAAGGAGCTGGCGGAGGAAGAAAAAGCAGACTGCCGGTTTATGGTGATGGATGCAGAAGCTCCGGATTTTCCGGATGAGGAATTTGACGTGATCGTATCACGAAACCTTACCTGGACACTTCCGGACGCGGAGCATGCTTATCAGGAATGGTTCCGCGTACTGAAACCGGGCGGAGTGATGATAAATCTGGATGCAAACTACGGAGCAGCAGACTTTGCGGACACTGCGGATCTTCCGGAGAATCATGCCCATCATCAGATCCAGGATGAGCTGATGCAGGAATGCGAGGATATCAAGCGGCAGCTGCCCATCAGTTCTTTTCTGCGTCCGGCATGGGATCTGGAAACGCTGAGCCGTATAGGTGTGGAAGAATTTTCCTTTGACCTTGGTATCAGCAAACGTATTTATACAGAAAAAGACGAGTTTTACAATCCGACCCCGATGTTTTTGATCTTTGCAAAGAAACAGAGGTAGGATCATGCTCAATATAAAACAGATACAATATTTTGCAGCCTGTGCCAAAACAGGCTCCTTCAGCCAGGCAGCAGAACTGCTTTTTACCACGCAGTCAAATGTAAGCAAGGTGATCCGTTCCATGGAAGACGATATGCGTACCCAGCTGTTTGTCCGTCATGCAAAGGGCATAGAGCTGACACCGGAAGGAGAGCGTGCATATATCCATGTGCAGAGGATCCTGGAAAATATAGATGAACTGGAAATGCAGGCACAGCCACTTGCAAAAAGCAGCCTGTGTGTATGCTTTCATCCCAGCTCCTGGTTTGCGGATATCTTCGTAACGTATTATGAAGCACATAAGTGCGATGATCTTCATTATCAGGTTTACGCAGCAGATACCCATGAGATCATAAAACGTGTGAAAGGCAGACAGGATGATATGGGATTCGCCTATGTGATGCAGAATCAGCTGGCGGCGTTCCAGTATTTTCTTTCCCGGAATTACCTGGAATTTGAGCTGCTGACGGAAACCGCGGTAAATATTTATACCGGGAAAGGGAAAGCAGATACAGCAGATGAGGGAGATTTTAATATGTCCCAGTTCAGGCTGATCCAGAGATTTCCCGATGAATTTTCCCCGGATAATTACCGGAACCTTGTAGAGGAAAACGGTCATTCCGCAGTGGAGGCAGAGACCGTAGTCGTAACAAACAGTGATTATATCGTGGAACGTCTTCTTGGTTCCGGAGAGTTGTGTAATATCAGTGGTGCGGATCTTTCCGGCCGTGATCCGGGATATTCCTCCGTGAAATATACATTTCCGGGAGAAGGCCAGAAACTTGTTTACGGGTGCATCTGCCGGAGAGGTGAAGAGCTCAGTGAACAGGGAAAGGATTTTCTGGGATTCGTGAAGGAAAGACTTCAGATTTCCGGAAAGTGATAAAAGAATAAAGCAAAAGACCAGACGGGATTTTTCTGCACGGGACACAGGTTCCTGATACAGAAAAGTCCCGTTTTTTATATGGAATACACATCCATGCCAAACCCGACTGTCCAATATCCCCGTACCGGGGTTGTCCGAAAGCTGTTAAATGATAAAATAATATCAGCAGCACACTCCGCGTGCTGAATATAAAAACACTGTGATGCACATAACCTCCGCGCACTCCTATTTGTGCATACAAATGTTTTGTCGAATAATAACACGACCCTTTCAAAAGCAGTTATGGTTTTGGATGCCATAACTGCTTTTGAAATATGAACACTAATCGCTCCACGATTTGTGTTCATGAGCATGCAGCAGAGCGGAATGCGAATGTCTGTCTGAACTGTAAAGGGCAGTGGGAAAGGAAAATTATGAACAAAGAAAATAAACTCGTCATCCGAATCCTGAAGCGGATCCTTCTGCTTGCTGTGGTTATGTTTCTGCTGTCTGTGGTGGTGTTCTGGCTGGCGAGACTGGCACCGGGAGATCCCCTGCAGTCCTTTTACGGAGATTCCCTGGAAATGATGACCAGCGATGAAGTGACTGCGGCCAGAACGAGACTAGGACTGGATCAGGGGATCGGGGTACAGTATGTAAGGTGGTTTACCAATGTAGTCCATGGTGATTTCGGATTGTCGCTGAAATACAGGCAGCCGGTTATGAATGTGATCAAACCGCTGATCGGAAATACTCTGGTGCTGGGAGGAATTGCTTATATTGTGATCTTTATACTGGCAGTTCTGATCGCCATATTCTGTACGCTCCATGAGGATCAGTGGATCGACCGGCTGATCTGCAAGATCGGAACAGCAGCCTATTATGTGCCGGCTTTCTGGCTTGGTGTGGTACTGATCCTGATCTTCAGTGTAAATCTTGGATGGTTCCCAAGCAGCGGTGCCTATGATGTGGGCATGGCAGACAGTATCGGCAATCGTATGAAGCATATGATCCTTCCGCTGGTAGTAATGATCTTCAGCCATCTCTGGTATTACGCATATATGATACGTAACAAATTCCTGGATGAGGTGCGGAAGGATTATGTACTTCTTGCCAGATCCAAGGGACTTTCCAAAAGAAAGATCCTGTGGAAGCATTGTCTTCGAAATGTAATGCCGACGATCGTGAGTATCATGGCAGTTTCGGTACCCCATGTAACCGGTGGGACTGTAACTGTGGAAGCTGTTTTCAATTATGCGGGAATTGGAAACCTTGCAGTGGAATCTGCAAAATATCATGATTATAATCTGCTGATGATCGATGTGCTGATCACGGGATTTATCGTATTTTTAAGCAGCTTTGTTGCGCAGACTGTCAATGAAGAGATCGATCCAAGAATGAAGGATTCGGAGGTGAGGGTATGGTAGTTGACCGGAAGCTTTCAGAAGCTGAGCTTTTTCAGGTAGTTGGTGCCGGGTGGAAGCAGCAAGAATCTGAAAAACGGAAAAAAACATTTCAGGAAAAGCTGAAGGGGAAACCGGTATTTTCTGCGTTTCTGCTTTTTCTGATCGTTTTGGGCTGTGTATTTGCAAATGTTGTGGCAAATCATGATCCCTCAGGTTTTTATCTCCAGAATCTGAATACACCGCCGGGAAAGGAATTTATCTTTGGAACGGATTCGCTTGGAAGAGATATTTATTCACTGATCTGGTATGGCGGACGGGTTTCTCTGGTGATCGGGCTTCTGGGAGCTGCGATCATTACTGTGATCGGTGTTACCTACGGATGCATCAGCGGAACAGCAGGGACAAAGGTGGATTCGGTTCTGATGCGGTTTACGGAAATGTGCGGAAGTATTCCGACGCTTCTGCTGATCCTGATCCTGTCAGCAGTCCTTCAGGCCGATGATGTGATCAGCATATCTGTGATCATCGGTATTACCGGATGGTTTGCACTGGCCCGTATTGTAAGAAGTGAAGTGCGGCAGATAAGGAACAGTGATTATGTGATGTATGCAAGACTTTGCGGAGGAAGTTTTGGATATGTGATGTATCACCATCTGATACCGAATTTTGTTTCGGCGATCATGTTTGTAGTAATTTCTTCGGTAAGCAGCTGTATTACCATGGAATCTACTTTAAGCTTCCTTGGCCTCGGGCTTCCGGCAGATGTAGTCTCCTGGGGAAGTATGCTCTCACTGGCAAATAAAGCACTGATCATGAATACCTGGTGGGTGATCGTGATCCCAGGAGTTTTTCTGGTCATTACTTTAATGTGCATTACCAGTATGGGAAGCTTTGTGAGAAGTGAGGTAAATAACCATTACAGCAATCTCTGATGCAGTCAAAAATATTTGAATATAAACCGTGATGAAGCATTCCGAAGTGTAGATAACCGGTTTGAAAATAAGGAAAGATGAGGAAAACAGAATGAAAAAGAGAACAGGAATCAACTATGGCAGAAAATATGCGGCGATAACACTGGCAGCAGTGACCGCAGCATGTACAGGAGCAGCTGCAGGCAGTGCGGTAACCGTAGCTGCGGCAGAAGAAAACAAAACTCTGGTATATGCAGGTGAGTCAGAAAGTACAATTAATCCCCTTCTGAATAACCATGATGAACTTCCGGATCTTATTTTTTCAGGACTGATGAAATATGATGCCAATGGAAAGCCGGTAGAGGATCTTGCAGAGAGTTATACCTTTGACAAGGATACCAATACCTATACTTTTAAACTTCGAGATGGTGTTAAGTGGCATGATGGAGAAGATTTCAATGCAGAGGATGTTGTATACACCTATAAGGAGCTTACAGAGGATGAAACCCTGGGAGCCAGCATCACCAGCAACTATCAGGACATTACAAGTATTGAGGCACCGGATGATCAGACTGTGATCTTTACACTGGATCAGTATGATGCTGCCATGCTGGATTACTTTACCATGGGAATCCTTCCAGAGCATCTTCTGGAAGGGGAGGACATAAATACTACATCCTTTAACCAGAATCCGGTGGGAACAGGCCGTTATAAATTTGAAGACTGGGATGCTACCGGCGGAATGATCACACTGAAACGAAATGAAGATTATTACGGAAAGGTTCCAAATATTGAAACCGTTGTATATCGTACAGTATCGGATGAGACTACAAAGGCAACCATGCTCCAGTCCGGTGAGGCGGATCTTGCATGGCTGAATTCCAACTATGCTTCTCAGTTCAAGGATAAGGACGGATATAATTACTGGGAGTTCACCACAGCAGATTACCGTGGAGCGGCCATGGATATGAGTACAGATTTCTGGAAGGAAAACGGAGATTCCATCGGCGTTCTGAATTATGCGCTGGATAAGGATTCCATTATTGCAGGTGTTCTTGCAGGACAGGGAGAGCCGGCATACAGCCCGATCCAGAGAAACCCTCTCGGAACAGATAAGGAAGCCAATATCTACTCCTATGATCTGGATACCTTTGCAAAGAAGATGGAAGAGCTGGGATGGAAAAAAGGTGATGATGGGATCTATGAGAGAAACGGACAGAAATTCCACTTTACCATCCAGGTACGTGATTACGAAGAAGAGCGTGTGGATATTGCCAATGTCATGTCTGATATGCTGAAGCAGGCTGGTGTGGAAATGGAAGTAAAGCTTGTTACCAAATTTGACTGGGATGCAGGATACAATGGATTTCTTGCCGGCTATTCAACACAGTTTGACCCGGATATGGCATATGTAAACTTTGTAACCGACGCAAGTGGAAACAACATGCATTATTCCAATGCAGATGTGGATAAATATCTTGAGGAAGGCCGTCACGGTGAGACTGAGGAAGCCAGAAAAGAAGCATATAGTGAATTCGAAAAGGCATATGCCGAGGCACCTGGAATCCTTCTGGTTGCTTATCTTCAGGGAGATTATGTAGGCGTTTCCGGACTTGACGGACTGGATACCACACGTGTTCTGGGACATCATTCCGTAGGTGTTATGTGGAATATTGAAGACTGGACCATTACAAAATAAGGAAAAGATCATGCAGGAAACCGTTTTGGAATTAAAAAACTATTCGGTAAGCTTTGACACACCGGACGGCGAGGTACAGGCCGTCCGGAATGTTGATCTCACGGTAAAAAAAGGAGAGATACTTTGTATCGTAGGTGAGTCCGGATGTGGAAAAACCGTTATGTGCCGTAGTGTGATGAAGCTTCTGCCACCGAATGCACATGTAAAAAGCGGAGAGATCAGTCTCTGCGGAGAGAATATCACAGCCTATAAAAGAAAAAAAATGGAAAAGCTGTGCGGAAGCAAGGTAAGCATGGTGTTCCAGGACCCTATGCTGACGCTGAATCCGACGATCCCTGTTGGCAAACAGATCACAGAGGCTATTATCAAAAATCAGAAAGTATCCAGGGATGAGGCGAAAAAAAGAGCTGTGGAAATGCTGAAGCTGGTAGGGATTCCGGATGCAGAACAGCGCTATGGACTGCAGCCTCATTTTTTTTCCGGAGGAATGCGTCAGCGTTGTGTGCTGGCTATTGCACTGGCCTGTGATCCGGAAATATTATTTGCCGATGAGGCGACTACAGCATTGGATGCAACCGTGGAAGCAAGGATTCTGGATCTGCTTCTTGAGCTGAGAGAAAAAACAGGGATCAGTATTGTGTTCATATCTCATGATCTGGGAGCTGTTGCAAGGATCGCAGACAGAGTTGCAGTTATGTATGCAGGAAAGATCATTGAGATCGGGACAGCGGAAGATGTTTATTATGATCCCCGGCATCCTTATACCTGGGGACTTCTGTCTTCTCTGCCTGTATTTGCAGGTGAAAAAGGGGAGCTGAATCCGATCCCCGGAATGCCGCCCTCTCTTTTGGATCCTCCGCCGGGAGATGCGTTTGCCGTTCGGAATCCCCAGGCACTGGCAATCGATTATGAACAGATTCCTCCGATGTTTAAAGTCAGTGATACGCATTATGCAGCCACATGGCTTCTGGATGAAAGAGCTCCGAAAATAGAAAAGCCCTCCATTTTGAAGGAAAGATTACAGGAAAACAGCGGCCGTAAACAGAAACCGGATAAAAAGGAAGCGTCATTTTTACAGAAAACAGAACAGAAACAGGCGTCTGTACTGATTGAAGCCAGAAATCTGAAGCAGCATTTCCGTATCCGTTCCGATTATACGATCCATGCAGTGGATGATGTTTCCTTCCGTATCCGGGAAGGTGAGATCATGGCACTGGTGGGTGAGACCGGCTGCGGGAAATCCACGACAGCCAGAACGCTTGCAGGAATCTACCGGCCCACAGGCGGGGAGATCTTTTATCAGGGAGAAAGAGTGCCGGATAAAAAGGATCCTTTCGGAATGCGGAAGAAAATGCAGACTGAGATCCAGATGATCTTTCAGGATTCGGGCGCTGCACTGAATCCCCGAATGAGCATACGGCAGATCATGCTGGAGCCTGTAAAGATCAGCCGCAGGATCCGTGACAGAGAAATTTTGGAGAACAGGCTTCGGGAAATCCTGAAGGAGACAGGACTGGATGAAAGCATTCTTTCGAAAAAGCCGGGAGAGCTTTCCGGCGGACAGAGACAGAGAGTTGCCATAGGAAGAAGCCTTCTCATGGAACCACGTCTTATCATTGCAGATGAACCCATCGCATCGTTGGACATTTCTATCCAGGCACAGATCGTCATGCTTTTTAAAAAGCTTCAGCAGGAAAAAAGATTTTCTTTTCTTTTTATTGCCCATGATCTGTCCATGGTACGTTTTTTAAGTGATACAACAGGCGTGATGAAAAACGGAAAGCTGGTAGAAATGGCACCTACAAAAGAGCTTTTTGAAAATCCGCAGCATCCTTATACACAGTCCCTGCTTTCTGCAATCCATATCCCGGATCCGCTGGAAGAGAGAAAACGAAGGCTGATCGAGTATGAAGAGCCGCAGTCTCTTGGAGAGGGCTGGAAAGAATTATCCGCATGTCACTGTGTGAGAATATAAGAACATGATGGAATACATATGCATGACAAAATGGAATATGTAAAATCCCCCCGCCGGGGTTGTGGCAGAACAGCCGTGTTGTTAAACTTTTGTTATTCGAAATACTGAGAAACAAAGTGCGGAGAGGAAAATATGGGAAAATATATAATAAAACGGTTGCTGCAGCTGATCCCGGTCCTGATCGGGATCACATTTCTTTCTTTTGCCATGATGCGGCTTGCCGGCGGAGATGCAGTAACTTATATGTATGAAAATGCAGGCTCTGCAGTATCTCAGGAGGTCATTGATAATGCGAAGGCAGAATATGGCCTTGATAAACCATTCCTTGTACAATATGCTGCCTGGTTTGCAGGAATGGTAACCGGAGATATGGGAGAGAGCTATGTGTCTCACAGAGATGTCTATGAAACCTTTATTTCAAAGCTTCCGGCAACGATGATGCTGACTCTGTCATCGATCCTTCTTACAATTGTTCTTGCAATCCCGTTGGGAATCCTGTCAGCAGTAAAGCACAACAAATGGGTAGATTATCTGATAAGATTTTTAAGCTTTATCGGCAATTCCATGCCGAATTTTTTTGCTGCCATGGTCCTGATGTATTTTCTGTCCATCCGGCTGGGCGTTTTACCGGTAGTCACAAATACAGATCTCGGACAGAGTATTATCCTGCCGACACTGACACTGGCGATCTCCATGGCTGCAAAATATACCAGACAGGTGCGTGCCACGGTTCTGGAAGAACTGAATAAGGATTATGTGACCGGAGCGCGGGCAAGAGGAATCCGCAGTCGTGTGATCATCTGGAAGAGTGTAATGAAGGCTTCCATGCTGACGATCATCACACTGCTGGCTCTGTCCATCGGCAATCTTCTGGGAGGAACTGCCATTGTGGAAAATATCTTTATGTGGGATGGTGTCGGAAAACTGGCGGTAGATGCGATCACCATGCGTGACTATCCGATCATCCAGGCTTATGTGGCATGGATGGCGGTTATTTATGTTCTGGTAAATCTGGTGACAGATATTATTTACCACTATCTGGATCCGAGAGTACGACTTGGAGGTGACAGAGCATGAGTGGAAAAAATAATATCACAGTCCGGAAGCAGAAGATCCGGAAAAATCATACAAAAGCAAAGCTTGTCTTTTTTCTTGTGCTTACAGCATTGCTTCTGTTTGTAGCGGCATTTGCAAAATATCTCTGCCCTTATGATCCTTATGTCCAGGATCTGGCACTTGCCCAGAAACCGCCGGGACCGGAGCATCTGCTCGGGACAGACCGTTATGGAAGAGATATGCTTTCCCGTGTGATCATAGGAAGTACGACCAGTATTTATGCAACGCTGCTCCTGGTTGCGGTGATCACTGTGGCGGGAACGGCTATTGGTATTTTCTGTGGCTGGAAGGGCGGCAAAGCCGATACTGTTCTGATGCGTATCTCCGATCTGTTCCTGGCTTTTCCGGGACTGGTATTTGCCCTGGCAGTAGCAGGTGTTCTGGGAGGCGGTATCCAGAATGCGATCATTGCCCTGGCAGTGATCAGCTGGCCGAAGTTTGCGAGACTTGCCAGAGGGCTTACTCTGACTCAGAAGGACTCTGCATATCTTATGGCGGCGAAGCTTTCCGGAAGCAGTACAGGAAAGCTTCTGCTCAAACATATCCTTCCCAATATCGCAGGCCCCATCCTTGTTACGTTAGTTCTTGATATTGGAACCATGATGATGGAGCTGGCAGGACTTTCCTTTCTCGGGCTTGGGGTAAAGCCTCCAATGGCAGAATGGGGAAGTATGATCAACGATGGAAGAAGTATGCTGCAGATTTCACCGTGGATGGTACTTGCGCCGGGAATGGCGATTTTTATTACAGTAATGATCTTTAATCTTCTGGGAGATACGATCCGGGATTATATGGATCCGAAGGAACGAAACAGGAGAAAAGGATAACAGGCACTTATAAATAAACATAACAGAGAAAGTGAGAGCGGAGATTATGAAGAAAAAGATTCTGGCAGCAGTGCTTGCAGCGGCAATGGTCATGAGCATGACAGGAGTTTCGGCAGCAGCAAAAAGCAAAGAAAAGAGTGAAGGAACTACCTTTGTTTACGGAACTACCGGATATAGTGAAGAAATGGGAGATGCAGGATTAAACCCTCACGACAATTATTCCGGATGGAGCTGTCTTCGTTATGGCGTAGGAGAAACACTGTTTAAGTACAATGACAACATGGAGGTAGAGCCATGGCTTGCTACAGACTATGAATTTACAGACGATAATACAGTAAAGATCACCCTTCGTGACGGTGTGAAATTTTCCAGCGGAAGAACCATGGACGGAGAAGCGGTAAAGGAATGCCTGGAGGATCTGATCGCAAACCATGACCGTGCACCTTACGATATGAAGATCGATAAGATCGAAGCAGATGGAATGACAGTAACGATCCATACTTCCGAACCATGTCCGGCACTGATCAATTATCTCGGTGATCCATATGGTGCTATCATTGATATGGATTATGGCGTACAGGGAGAGGGCGGCTCTGCAAATGTGGCAGGAACAGGCCCTTATGTTGCAACAGAGGTATCTCCAACAGAGATTAAGCTGGTAAAAAATGAGGATTACTGGGGCGGAGATGTAAAGGTAGACAACGTTATCGTAAAATCCTTCTCAGACGGAAGTGCCCTGACAGCAGCATTACAGACAGGCGATATACAGGGAACCTATGGACTTCAGTATGATAACTATGCGCTTTTTGACGGAAATCCGGACTATCAGATCAGCTCTGTAGCAACAAGCCGATGTTTCTTCGGACAGTTTAATATGAAGTCTGAACTGATGCAGGATCAGAATGTGAGAAAAGCCATTGAGATGGGAATCGATAAGGACGGCTTCTGCAGTGTGATCATGGAAGGACGAGGTGTTCCGGCAGTGGGAGCTTTCCCAAGCAGCTTTTCCTATGGAAACGATGCAGTAAAGGCACCGTCCTATGATCCGGAAGAGGCGAAAAAGCTTCTGGAAGAATCCGGATGGACAGATACGGATGGAGATGGCTATGCAGATAAGGACGGAAAGAAGCTGTCCATCACATGGCTGACCTATCCGACCCGTCTGGAACAGCCTAAGCTTGCAGAATATGCACAGTCCACTTTAAAGGACATCGGAATTGAGGTCGATGTCAACAATACAGCAGACCATGCGACGTATGCAAAGAATGGAGAATTTGATGTATATGTAAGCTCGCTTACAACTGCACCTACCGGTGATCCGGAATATTTCTTCACAAGTACAGTTGTATCTGATGCTGCCAAAAATTATGGCAAATACAGCAATTCGGATCTTGATGATATCGTAGCGAAGCTGCATGAGACCTTTGATACAGATGAGAGAGGTAAGCTTGCTGTGGAAGCACAGCAGACCATTCTAGATGATGATGCGTATTTCTTTGTTTCTCATCTGAACATGGGGCTTGTGTCAAAGTCAAATGTATCAGGGCTGACTGCTCACCCATGTGATTATTACGAGATCACGGCAGATCTGGAAGTGAAATAAGATGGAATCATTATTGAAGCTTGAGCATGTGACGATCTGTTACAACGGAGAACCGGTTGTACATGATGTGGATCTGGAACTGAATAAAGGGGAGATCCTGGGGGTGGTAGGCGAATCCGGAAGCGGAAAAAGTACCATCATCAAGGCAATCATGGGACTTCTGGGAAATGAAGGCATGGTGACAGAAGGGGATATCTGGTACAAAGGAAAAAATGTGGTGGATATGCCGGAAAAAGAATTACGCAGACTTCTGGGTCCTGAGATCGCCATGGTCTTTCAGGATTCAGGAGCAGCCCTTTGTCCCATCCGCACCGTGGGCGATCAGATTTATGAGAGTATGCGGGAGCATGAAAGGATCAGTCGTAAAGAGTGTGCGGAGCGCGCCGTCCGGATGATGGCTAAGATTGGCCTCAAGGATGGGGAACGTGTTTTGCAAAGCTACCCATTTGAATTGTCCGGCGGTATGAATCAGCGTGTGGGAATCTGTATTTCCATGCTGCAGAATCCGTCGCTTCTTCTGGCAGATGAGCCTACCAGCGCTTTGGATGTAACAGTGCAGAAACAGGTAGTTGAGGAAATGTTGCTGATGCGTCAGGAGTATGGAACTGCCATGATCGTTGTCACACACAATATTGGTGTAGTAGAAAAAATGGCAGACCAGGTTCTGGTCCTGAAAAACGGAGAAGTGAAAGAATATGGAAAAACAGCTCAGATCCTGACAGCCCCGAAAGATTCTTATACAAAAGAACTTATGAGTTCGGTACTTCGCCTGAAACGTACAGGCACCGGAAATGGAGGCAGATGATGGCAGAAAAAATCCTGGAAGTGCAGAATCTGAAAAAGACATTTTTATCCGGGAAAAAATCCTTCACAGCTGTGGAAGATGTGAGCTTTTTTCTGAACGCAGGAGAAGTTCTTGGAATCGTAGGGGAATCCGGTTCCGGAAAAAGTACAGTGGCAAAAATGATCACCCATCTGACGGATATTACAGATGGAAAGATTTTTTTCATGGGAAAAGATATCACACATGTGAAGGGAAAAGCTCTCCGGGAAACTTACCGGGAACTTCAGATGGTTTTTCAGACACCGGCAGGATCTTTTGATCCCAGATGTACCCTCGGGGATGGAATCGGGGAAAGTCTCCGGAATATGGGGATAAATAAGAAGGAAACCAGGAACCGTGTGGAAAAGCTTCTGCTTACCTGCGGACTGACTCCGGAATATGCAGATCGGTATCCCCATCAGGTCAGCGGAGGAGAGTGCCAGAGAGCGGCTATTGCCAGAGCCCTGGCTGTGGAACCCAGAGTGCTGATCTGTGATGAAGCAACCAGCGCCCTGGATGTGACTGTGCAGAAACAGATCATGGAGCTGCTTCAGAAGTTAAAAAAAGAAAACCAGCTGTCTTTTCTTTTTATCTGCCATGATCTGGCCCTTGTCCAGCTGTTCTGCGACCGGGTGATCGTGATGCATGACGGACATGTGGAAGAGGAAGGGACACCGGAAGAGATCATTGAGCATCCGAAGACAGAGTATACGGAGCAGCTGATCCGGTCGGTGCTGTGATAATGACAGACAAAAACAAAAGAGCGAAGCCCTCAGTAGTGCGAATACTGAGGGCTTTTTTGCAGGTTACACGTTGACGCATTTTCCCTCACCCGATATAATTAAAAAAGAATCGAAACCGGATGAAAACGGAATAAATATAGAGGAGACCACAAAAAATGGCAGAAAATTTACAGATCAGACTGGCAGATCCCGGTGAGGCGGATCGTCTGGCAGAGATCGAGGCAATCTGTTTTCCACCTGCGGAGGCAGCAAGTCATGAGGAAGTTGTGAAGCGTATGGGAGCATTCCCGGAGAATTTCGTTGTAGCAGTAAAGGATGAGCAGATCGTAGGCTTTATCAACGGAGGAACCACAGATAAACCAGTACTCCCGGATGAATTTTATCATGATATCACGCTTCACAGAAAGGACGGGGAGATCCAGACGGTATTCGGACTGAATGTGATCCCGGAATACCGTCATCAGGGGATCGCAGGAGAGCTTGTGGAATATTTCAAGGAGCTTGCGAAAGAGCGTGGAAAAAAAGCTCTGATCCTTACCTGCAAGGAGCATATGATCCCATTCTATGAGAGCCACGGACTGAAGAAGCTGGGTGTGGCAGATTCCTGTCATGGCGGGGCAACCTGGTATGATATGCAGATCTGGTTCTGAGAAATGAAGACAGTAACAGAAGAAAAAAGAAGAGTCAGCTGCAGAAACAAAGGTCAGCTGAATAAGAAACCAGAGGAAAAATAAATGAGAATACGAATGTACAATGTGGGGTTCGGAGACTGTTTCTGTATCCGTGACAGAAAAAGCAGCCTGCTTGTGGATTTCGGGGCAGCCAACAGCAAGATCGAAGGGCGGCCACGGAGAGAGGTCTTTGATGTGATCATCTCAGACCTTACCACTATCCGTAAAAAAAATCTGCTTCTGACACATTTTCATCCGGACCATGTTTCCGGATTGCTTTATATGATGCGTTACCGAAGAGATGCCTACGAATTTGAAAAGATCTATCTTCCGGATGTATTTTCCGGTCCGGAAATGAAATACACACTGGCGCTTCTGCTCCTTGCGGATGTGACAAAAAAGGCCAGCCTTCCCGGAAGACGTGTCAGCCTTTTTGCCCTTGCAGAAGCTCTTTGCGCCAGAAGGGTAAAGATCGACCTTTTATCCAGAGGCTCAGAGTTTGAGGGAAAATATACAGCGCTCTGGCCGGATCTCAGGGAAGTCAGCCGGGAAACGGAGGACGTATTTAATTCCCTGATCGAGAATCATGAAAACGCAATGACCGAGCTTGTGAACATTGCGGAGGAGGTACGTCAGCTGTTTCTGTCCATGACAGAGGAGATGCCGGAAGCAGAGCAGAAATCTGCTCCACTGTCTGAGGCATCTTTGGTGGAAGAGGATACAGAGGAATCCGAGCGCTCTTTGACAGGACAGACAGAGTCTGGTGGGGAAAACGAAGGATATACGCAGGAGAAGCTGGAGCTTATAATGGAAGATACAGGCGCAGCAGCTGAGGATACAGCAGAGGCTCCGGAAGAAGCCGAAAAAGAGAGAGCACGTCGCCTTAAACCGGAAAAGCTGGAAAAGAAATTCCGTGAATTACAGGCAACCGGAGAATTTCAGGCACTTCTGGAAAGTGCGGAAAAACAGGGGCATTTTCTGCGTCAGTTCCGCCACAAGATCAGTCTGGCATTTCAGAATACCGGCGACGGAGAGCTGAATCTTCTGTTTACCGGAGATGTACAACCACAGTACATGAGGATGATCACAGAAAACTATGATGGGAGGATTCCGCTTCATGAGCATTACTGGTGTATCAAGGTACCACATCATGGTACGGAATCCCATTTCTTTGATTTCAGCAGCTTCTCCCCGGAGAATATGATGATCCCCAACGGAGCCTACTACGACAACAGCAAGAAGAAATCCAAGAATCAGCGCACTTCCATGCAGTACGGCGGTTTATTTTATATTAATGATGCGCATATGTATTGTTCCAACTGTGACTGCTGTGACAGCTATGAGAACGGATGCTCCTGCAGGGAGTATGATGTGATATCACCGGCTTATTATAAGGATATCTGAGCCAGACAAATAAAGGGGAAAAAATAATCAAACTCAAAGTTACTATGTTAAAAGTAAGAAATTGTAAAACCATTAATGGTAGGGAATATTACGGAAACTACAGTGTAGTAAAATAGTAGAGGATGTATATAAAAAAGTAGGAACTTTTCTAAAATAATTGGGATTAGTTCCTACTTTTCTACATTATATATATTAGATAGTTCTCTTTAAGAGACTATATAAATCCCTTAAAGATGATTTTCAACATTTGCTTATCCACGTATTCTGTTTAAAAAAGGAGTGGGATACGAATGAAGGATGGACTGCAAGGGGATACGATCAGGAAAGCACGGATAGAAAATGAAATGACGCAGGAACAGTTGGCAGAAGAAATAAATATTAGTCCTACACATATGAAACATATTGAAAGTGAGCATAGAAAACCGTCAGTAGAGGTACTGTTTGCTTTAGCAGATACATTAAATTTTTCTATAGATGCTTTGTTTATGGAAGCGCAGCCTGTTAAACATCAGAAACGCATGAATGAATTGAATCTTATGATGGATAAGTGTACGGATGAAGAATTGGATGTGTTTATAGCTGCTCTGCGTGAATTGATGAAACATAAAAGATAAAGAAGGAAAGGCCGTTTTCTCTTATTACAGAGGAAAGGCCTTTTATTTTATGCTTCTAATTTTTTAATTTCTTTTTTTATAAAATCTGCAGTTTCTTCTGGAGTGGCCAGATAAGAATTATATTCATTATTAAGATTTTCTATATAATCAATAAAAATAGATAAGAATCCAGACTCATTGATTAAAAGATACATTGTTTGTTCGTTAGAGTTTTCAAATGAGAGATAACCAGATTGAGTATTCACACATAAATGAAGATTTATAGGTAGTTGATCTAACGGTTTTTTGAGAAGATGATAGTGCCCTGAGAGGCAGTAAGGAAGAAGTGCTTTAAGCATTGAAAGGCGTTCTTCTGGTAAAAAAGGCCGGGCAAACTCAGAAGGTATTTCATAAAGACATCCTGTATATATAAAATGTTCAATTCCCTTTTCTGTAAAATAAATATGCATATCCTGGCTTTCAATTGTATGAAGTGCTTTTTTGAAAAAAGATCTAATCAGAGGAAGCAGCTGTTCGCGTTCTGATATTTGAGGTCGAAGTGCGTTTTCTATAATATTTTCAGATATAAAAGGTGTGAAGCAGGACTCTGGTTGCAAAACGTAGTTAGGAGCAGTTTGGACTGCAATACTGTTAAGAAATGTGAGATTCTCAGGACTCATATGAAAAACCTGAAATAGTGAAGAACATTTCTCTTGGATTGAATTATATAATTCATGAAACTGAGAGACTAAATTAACGTCTTTAAAAAATATACCAGATTGTAAGTCAGATGATAAAGACATTGCATAATCTGTAGTAAGAATTAAGTAAGGAAAAATATTCATATTATAAAAATGTGAATGTACATTATCATAAAAACAGTATGCCTGATAGTTTAAAGATTGTGAATAAAGAGGAAATATTGTTTTTAAATATTCCAAATTACAGGATTTGTTATCGGTCGTGAGCGAATTAGTTTTATTTAAACAAAAAATATGATGTATTTCTAATGAGTCAGGAAAATCCATGCTAGCTAACAAAGAAAATAAAAATTTGTTATCGGGTTGGAGAAGTAAATGAATCAATCCGTTTTTTCTGGAAGCTTCTTTTGAAAAGATAATTCTTAGAATGCGATTGATTTCAAATTGTGTATGTAATGGAAAACAGGGAGCGTCTTCTAAAGTTTTTTCTAAAATATTGCTTGAAAATTCATTTTCGGAAATCTTGAGTTGGGTTGAGAAAATATCAGGAAAATGTATGAAGAATTCTTCTACGCTTTTTCTTCGGTAATAGGAGCTTGGGGTGGTAAGACTGATATGATAAGTTTCTGAAAACTTTTGATATTCAGAAGGCGTTAACTGGAAAAATTCAGCCATTTTCACAAAAATTTCATGCTTTGGGGGACGCCGAGTTCCGTTGATGATTTTGTACATGGTGGAACGATCTATATTGCAATATTTGATAAGGGAATTGACACTCATATTTTCTTTGGAATGTATTAAATTTTTTAAAAAATCTGAAAATTCTGTCATTAATAAATTCTCCTAAACGCTATTTTTCTCTTTTAGAGATATTATAAATCTCTAAAAGAGAAAATACAAGAAAAAAGCTGTCCACAAGAATGCCACGGATTGATAAAGATAAGATAGAAATAAATAATAAAAGATATATTAAACAAGGAGGATGGGAATGTACATATTACATATTTTTCTTTTTTGATTTGGGACTAATTGGAGCTGCTATGTTGGTTTTAATAGTGTTAGGTATAACAACGATAGGAGCTCTGGGAGAGTGGATTGCAGAAAATTATGTTATTGTTATGGCGATAATATTATTGGTAAGCGTTATAAAAACTCTGATTTTGGGAAAGGAAGCAAAACAAATTATCAGAATCTGTATTAGATTCAACAGGAATACTTGATTTGAAAATTCCGGATAATATTTTAGAAATAGAAGATGGTGCCTTAAGAAATACACAAATGTATAAAATAGAAATTCCTCAGAATGTGACTAAAATAGGTTCATATGCTTTTACAGGATCTGTTGCGGATAAAATTATAATTCAAGGAAATATTTCGGAAATTAAAGAAGGAACATTTAATAGTTGCTTTTATTTATCTGAGGTGAAATTACCTGATAGTATAACATCTATTGAAAGAGGTGATTTTGGCGTGTGTAGTGAATTATCCAAAATTGTATTACCTGAAAAATTGAAAAAATTAGGGAAATCTGTTTTTTATTCTTGTGATAAATTATCAGAGATTACTATTCCATCAAGTTTAACGAAGATAGATCAGGGCGCATTCGAAATGTGTGATAATTTAAAAATAGTTTATTATACGGGAAGTGAGAAATTATGGAAAAAAATCAATATAGGTGATGATAATGAGGCATTATTAGATACAGAGATTCAATATAATAATTGAAACTAAAGGGGGATTTAAGAATGAAAATCAGTTGTAAAAGATTAGTTATAGTAACAGTTTGTTTGTTAATATTTATTACCTTCCCATTAAAGATAAATGCTTCATCAAAGTTAGAAGAGCCAAAAATAAAAAGTATAAATTCAGTAAATGCTAGATATTTAAAGATAACTTGGAAAGAATGCCAGAATGTTTCAGGTTATATTATTTATCGTGATAATAAGAAACTGAATGAAATAAAAAATAGAAGAAAAACAACTTGGATAGATAAAAAGGTTGAATTTGGAAAGAAGTATAAATATTCAATAAGATCGTACAAGACATATAAGAATAAACGCATATATAGTGCGAGAAGCAAAAATGTTACAGGAAGTATTAAATTAGGTTCGCCTAAATTAACCCCAATTAAATATTGGAGCTCGGCAGCACCCTTTGCATCTGGACAAGAATATAGAACAACTTGGAAAAAAGTACAAAATGCTGATGGATATATAGTGGAAACAAAAGAATATGGTTGGGATGGAAGTAATGGATATAGTTATTTAAAGAGGACAAAACAAAGATATGCATCTATTCAATTTTCAGATGTTTACAAATTTGGATTCAGAGTAAGGGCATATAAAGTTGTCAAAGGGAAAAATGTTTATGGGCCATACAGTCAATGGGTGTGGAAAAAAATGTATTAATAAAAATATTTAAAATAAGGGGGAGAATATGAAGAGAGAAAGAACAGTAAACAATAGTATTAAATATATGATAATGGGTGTTGTTTTTATAATGACGTTAATTGTGTTAACTCAAACAACGGTATTGGCTGCTAAGAGTAAATCTTATTCATTAGTAGTCAGTGGTGCAGGAACTTGGAATGGCGATAAGGATGGAATGGTAAAAATTTTACAGAAAAATACATTATTCCTTGAAAATTCTGTATATACATTTTGCTATGATACAGATACAGGAGGAACACGAAAAGATTCTTATCAAAAGGCAATTGATACTGCGTATAGAAATTGTACGAAAAATGATACGGCATTCTTTTTCCATAGTGGGCATGGAATGGAGGGACTTACTAAGGGCATGGGGATTTTGCTGAAAAACAGCAAAAAAATAGGCAATGATAGCATTCCACTTTCTTGGTATGGATATAAGGAACTTCTAAATAAGCTTGGAAGTGTTAATTGTAAACATATGGTTGTGATTATTCATGCATGCGAATCTGGTGCAGTTCAGCAGGCATATAATAAACTTTCGGCAGACAAGAAGAATAAGATTTCTCTATTCTGGTCATCGAAAAAGAATGAGCCGAGCTATAAAAATGAGAGCTTACCCTACTCTGTATACGGACAAGCAGTTATTCAAATGATGGGGTATAACGGAGAAATTGGAGGAGATCAGAATAAAGATGGTGTTTTAACTGTAAAAGAGTTAGGGGTATCAATAAATGGATATATTGATAAAGTAAGTGAATATCATAAAGTTCCATCAAAAAAATATCAAACACCGGGATACTGTTCAGAAAAAAATAAAAATACACCAATATATAGCTTAGCATCTGCAAATTCGGGATTAGGAAAGATAAAAACTCCTCAGATTAAAAAAATTGATAATTCAAAGCAAAATAAAATTGAAATAACATGGGATAAAATTTCAGGAGTATCTGGATATGTGATATATACTTCAAATACAAAAAAAATAAAGTATACAAAATGTAAAACAATAAAAGGTAGTTTGTCAAAAACAATAATTAATATTGGAAATGGAAAATCCATGTATGTAAAAATACGTGCATTAAAAAAGAAAAATGGCAAATATGTATATAGTGGATTTTCCAATGCAAAAAAGGTAACAGAAATAGGCGGTGTATGGTATCAGAAAGTTCTTAAAAGCAAAAATGGAAGATATAATGTACAGAGATGTTTTGGCCAAGATCTACAGAAGTGTATAGCGAACAGAAATGAATTTACATATTATCAGGTGACAGATATAAATAAAGATGGTATAAAAGAATTAATTCTTCATTCAGATATAAATTCGCCGTATGATGGAAATTATATATTACTTTTAACATACTATAATAATAAAGTGAAACCGTTACTTTACGTGGGCGGTAGTGGGAAACGAGGAGGTTATTATATATCCGGAAAGAATTTCATCGTGAAGATGGGTGGCAGTGATTTTTATTATTTGGGATATTTTACGATAAAAGCAGGAAAATTAGTAGTAACAAGACAGTTACAATATACAATGGAAAAGAATAGAACAGAATATAAGGAAATATGTTATTATAATAAACGGAAAATTACATATACAGAATATTCGAATTTGCGTCAGAAATATAATACTAATGGGTTAAAAGAGATATCATTTAAACAAATAACAGTATAAAAATCAAAATAAAAGGGGCTATGGAAACATAGCTTCTTTTTGTTGAGAAAAGGATGTACATATTGAATATAGGAAATTATAATAATATGCAAAAGATTTACAGAGGCTTTTGAAAAGAATACAGGAGGGAAAATTTTGAAGCAGATCGCAGATTTACACATCCATTCCAGATTTTCCATGGCAACAAGCAGAGACGGGACCGTGGAGATGCTGGATCTGTGGGCCAGGAAAAAGGGGATTACGCTGATTGGAACGGGAGATATGACACACCCTGTCTGGAGGCAGGAACTGAAAGAAAAGCTGATTCCGGCAGAGCAGGGGCTGTTCCGGCTGAAAGAAGAGTATATTTTGCCGGAGGCCGCCCGGTATCCGGGAAAAGCACCTAGTTTTGTTCTGTCCGGTGAGATCAGTTCCATCTATAAAAAAGGCGGAAAAACCAGGAAGGTGCACAGCCTGATCCTGCTTCCGGGATTCAATGAGGCAGATGCTTTTGCCGCAAGGCTGGAAAAGATCGGAAATATCCATTCAGACGGACGTCCGATCCTTGGCCTGCCCTGTCATGATCTTCTGGAGATCATGCTGGAAGTCAGTGAGGAAGGCATGTATATTCCGGCGCATATCTGGACGCCACATTTTTCCCTGTTTGGGGCAAAGTCCGGTTTTGATACCATAGAAGAGTGCTTTGAGGATCTGACTCCGTACATTCATGCACTGGAAACCGGACTGTCCTCAGATCCAGTGATGAACTGGCAGATTTCGGCGCTGGATGGATATCAGCTGGTATCACACTCTGATGCACATTCCCCGTCAAAACTTGGACGGGAAGCAGATCTTCTGGATATTGAGCTTTCCTACCGGGGCTTGTGGAATGCGGTGCAGAAGGGAGAAGGACTTACGGGCACCATCGAATTTTTTCCGGAAGAGGGAAAGTATCATTATGACGGACACCGGAAATGCGGCGTCTGCCTGAGCCCGAGAGAGGCAGAAAAGTATAATGGTATCTGTCCGGTCTGCGGAAAGAAGCTGACTATGGGTGTGGATCACCGGATCCTGCAGTTATCTGACCGTGACGAGAGTTCAGCGGCCATGCCGGAAAGCGGCCGCCCATATGAAAGCCTGATGCCGCTGCCGGAGGTGATCTCCGCCTGCATGGGATTTTCCACGGCAAGCAAAAAAGTTCAGGGACAGTACGAGGCGCTGCTTGAAAGACTGGGTGCAGAATTTACCATATTGAGAGAGGTTCCGCCGGAAGATATCCGAAAAGCCGGCGGAGAAGTTCTGGCGGAAGGCATCCGGCGGCTCCGTGCAGGAGAAGTGGTGCGGAAACCGGGATCTGACGGGGAATATGGAAAAATAGAATTGTTTTAAGCGAATCAGATAAGTTCTCTGCGGGGTTGCGAATATCGGCTTGATCCAATTAAGAAAATTTCTGAAATGGTGTGAAAAGAAGCAGCTGTTAAATATTTATGTATTGTGAAGAGTATTGCCGGTCATAGCGTGAGCTGCAAAAGGTAAAAGGCGATAATGATAAAGGATTGGAGCAGGATAGAGATCATGAAAGAAAAAATCGGCATTATATCAGACACTCACGGTCTTCTGCGGCCTGAGGTACTGGAAATCTTAAAAGACTGCAAATACATTCTTCATGCCGGAGATGTCAATAAAGACGAGATCCTGGATGTACTGCGTTCCATGGGGAATCTCTATGTGGTCCGTGGAAATAATGATAAAGACTGGGCGGAAAATCTCCGCACCAGTCTAAGCTTTACCATTGGCGGCGTGAAATTTTTTATGGTCCATAACAAAAAAGACGTTGCGTGGGAGCTGGGGGACACACAGGTGGTCATCTTCGGGCATACTCACAAATATTTTGAGAAGATGATCGATGGCAGACTGTGGCTGAATCCGGGAAGCTGTGGAAGAAGCCGTTTTGGCGGAGAGGTTACCATGGCGGTGATGACTGTGGAGGATGGCAAATATCAGGTGGAAAAAATCATTTTGGCGGAAAATTCCAGGAAATGATCATAACTCTGTTTATAGATCCTTTTATGCAGATCTGTTTCTGTAGATTACTGGAATACGCTGATGCATAAAAGGATTTTTTGTATTTTATTGGATACAATCCTTGTAATTTTGGATTTGTAGCGTATAATAAAAAAACGTTTAAAACAAAAGTGGTCTTACCACTTTTGAAAAATTCGTTTGAGCGCAGACTGTGAACGCAGCTGCGTTCATGAGTATGCAGTAAAGCAAAATGTGAATATGCGCTTTACATGAATCAGGAGGGATGCAACATGAAGCATGTGCAGCAGTTTAGCATCATCCTGTTGATTTCCGTCATTGGAGAACTACTGAAAACCTTTCTTCCACTTCCGGTACCGGCCAGTGTCTATGGATTGATCATTATGCTGGTGGCTTTGCTCACAGGTATTCTGAAGCTGGATCAGGTCAAAGGTGCGGCAGATTTTCTGGTTGAGATCATGCCGGTGATGTTTGTGCCGGCTGGTGCGGGACTGATCACAGCCTGGAGTACTCTGAAACCGATCTGTGTACCGGTTCTCATCATGACGTTTATCAGCACGGTGATCGTAATGGTCGTAACAGGAAAAGTAACACAGGGAGTGATCCGTATGGGAAAGAGAGGAACTGAAAAATGATGGAATTCATAAAAAACTCCGCATTTTTCGGAGCAATGATAAGTCTGATCGCCTATGAGATCGGTCTGATCCTGAAAAAGAAGTTTAAAATGGCGATCTTTAATCCGCTTTTGATCTCGATCATCTGTGTTATCGGTGTTCTTTTGATCTTCCATATTGATTATAATGAAGGTGGAAAATATATCAGCTATCTGCTGACCCCGGCAACGGTCTGTCTGGCAGTGCCCCTTTATGAGCAGATCCATTTGCTGAAAAAAAATCTCAAGGCAGTGGCAGCAGGGATCTTTTCCGGAACGCTGGCCGGGCTTTGCAGCATTCTGCTTATGGCGAAATTGTTTGGCTTTGATCATCAGGAATATGTCACTATGCTTCCGAAGTCTATCACAACCGCCATCGGAATGGGTGTTTCCGAGGAGCTTGGCGGTATCGTGACCATCACCGTTGCCGTGATCATCATCACAGGAGTTCTGGGAAATATGATCGCAGAGGTTGTCTACAAGATCGCAAAGATCGAGGAGCCGATCGCAAGAGGTCTTGGACTTGGAACATCTGCCCATGCTATCGGAACAGCCAAAGCCATGGAGCTTGGCCCGGTAGAAGGAGCTATGAGCAGCCTTGCCATTGCAGTTGCCGGATTGCTTACGGTTGTCGGAGCATCGGTGTTTGCTGGAATGATGTGAATATTCACTTATCGGTGTAAAAGTTAAATCCATAGAAGAATAAAAATGTGTGAAAGGTCTGTCGTATATGGCAGGCTTTTTTCTTTGGGCAGAATATCCTGGGCAGTTTACGAAAAGCAGTTACTGAGAACGGAGTGAATAGCAATCTGAACGTTAGATTCGCAGGGAACATTAACGATATCCGGAAATGGAAATACTGTAGAGTGTTATGAGTTGAAAGAGAAAATGATGCAGCCCTGGTCTGCTTATGATGATCAGATCCGGAAGGTAGTCATAGAAAAAGGAATCACAGTGGTTAGAAGTTACAGCTTTATGAAAAGAATGCGATCTGGCTCTTTGATAAGACGGCGCTTGCCCTGAGGTGGGAAAACTACAATAAGGCATGGTTTTCTTTAACAAATGTAGCAAGAATTCTCCCACCTCTTCAGGTGGGGAGATGAATTGCACATCTGAGCATATCTGCTCAAAAAAATCTCTATAGTATAAAAGAAACACTTGTTCTCTCTTCCCTGATGTAGTATACTGAAAAAGAACAATTAGTTCATAAATACATATCCGTCGATATAAGAAAAAGGATGATAAATATAATGGAGTTAGACCATGAAAGATGCATTCTGGAGTCAGATCTTCTGTCTGCTCAGTGCAGGCGGAGCAACGATTGAAACGATACGGCAGTATATAGAAAGCCAGGGTGAGAAGAATGAACCGCGCCGTAAAAATAAGGATCTATCCAAATAAAGAGCAGAGAGTTCAGATAGAGCAAACAATCGGCTGCAGCCGCTTTATCTATAACCAGATGCTTGCAGATAAGATCAGCTATTACCAGAAAGAAAAAAAGATGCTCCGGAACACACCGGCCGGATATAAAAAGGAATATCCATGGCTGAAAGAGGTGGATTCCCTTGCCCTGGCGAATGCGCAGCTGCATCTGGAAAGTGCGTTCCGGAAGTTTTTTCGGGAACCAGCCTGCGGATTTCCACGTTATAAATCAAAGAAGCATGCAAGAAATTCATATACGACCAATGCACTAAACGGAAATATCCTTTTGCAGGATACCCATCTGAAGCTTCCAAAGATGTCCGTCATAAGGATAAAACTTCACCGTCAGATTCCATCAGACTGGAAACTGAAGTCTGTAACTGTGAGCCGTGAGCCATCCGGGAAATATTTTGCCAGCCTTTTGTTCTGCTGTGAGAACCAAACAGTGGAAAAAAGACCGGCAGAGAGATTTCTTGGGATCGATTTTGCCATGCAGGGAATGTGTGTATTTTCTACAGGAGAAAGAGCCGGGTACCCTATGTTTTACAGAAAAGCAGAGAAAAAACTTGCAAGGGAACAGAGAAAGCTTTCCCACTGTGAAAAAGGAAGCCGGAACTATCAGAAACAGAAAAAAAGGGTAGCTTTATGTCATGAAAAGATAAAGAACCAGAGAAAAGATTTCCAGCATAAGCTCAGTAGGGAGCTTGCGGAAAGATATGATGCAGTATGTGTGGAAGATCTGAATCTGAAGGGAATGTCCGGAGGGCTGCACCTTGGGAAAGGTGTGCAGGATAACGGGTACGGGCAGTTTCTGTTCATGCTGGGATACAAGCTGGAAGAATGCGGAAAACATCTTATAAAAGTAGACCGTTATTTTGCATCCAGCAAGATCTGCAGTGTATGCGGACATAAGAAAAAGGAACTGGCATTGTCGGATAGAATGTATGTTTGTGAATGTGGAAATAGGATGGACCGGGATGTGAATGCAGCAGTCAACATCCGTGAAGGTGGACGTACTGTAGGATCAGGACGTGTTGCTACAATCATCGAGTAATCACTGATTAATATATATTGAGTACCGCAAGGTACATTGTGTCCAAACGTAAGATACCCCGGAACCGTAAGGTTTCCGGGGTTTTTCTGTTGAGTAAAAAGTTTAAAATAAGGCTGTAAAGAATAGCGAATAAATTAAAAACAGGCAGGTATGGGAAGAAAATGAAAACCTTCGCATATCTGCCTGTGATACTGTTATGATACTATTTCTGTTCGTTATTGGAAAATTTCTGTGTTAAAAGTTCATCTCGTTTACGGATTCGTGTCTCAAAATCCAGTTCTTCAATTTCTTTATGGGTGACAGGTTTGGAAGTGTAGTATTCCAACGTCTGCTTTTTCCACATATCAAACATATCTTTGCCTGTGAAATAAGATTCCAGGCTTTCTCTGTTCTCCTGCAGATCAGCAAGAAAATTACACATATCTGCGTTTAAAGAATGTTCCGGATCATTTCCATAAAAGCGAAGTCCGGCATACCATTTCTGTGTTTCTGTTTCTATATCACCGGGAAGTTTATTATTTATATCCAGTTCATACCGGAGTTCATTGGATTCATTCATCTGCAGTAAAACCCAAAGAATATCGCTGAGAGTAGAAATCTGTACTTTATTTTCAGATAATCCAAATAACCAGTCCAGTGAGACATGAAATTTCTGAGCAATAGTCAATAACACATCATTGGAGGGAGTAACCACACCATTTTCATAACTGGATAAAGTTGACTGACGTATACCAATAGCTGCGGAAAAGTTTTTTTGATTCATCTTCAGATCAGTTCGCAGCTCTTTTATTTTTTCTGAAATAGATGATTCCTGCATATTATCCACCTCCTTAAAAGCTATGATTAGTATATCACAAATGATAAAAATCAACAATATAGAAAAATATCATTCATGATGATAAAAATTATTGACAATGATTATTTAAAATGATATAGTATCAGTGAAAATGATAATTATAGACAAGGAGGAAATGATATGCAGAGACAGAACTATATGATTACAGCGGAAGAAGTTGCAGAGAGCATGGGGATTTCACTTGGATATGCTTACAAGCTGCTTCGCAAACTGAACAAAGAGCTTGCAGATCAGGGATATGTAACCGTTGCGGGCAAGATACCGAGGGCATTCTGGGAAAAGAAATTTTATGGATATTCCCAGATTGCAATGTAAGGGGGTGAGAAAGTATGGCAGCATACAAAGATGAAGAAAGAGGAACCTGGTATGTTTCATTTTATTATGAGGAC
>ERZ772954.588-NODE-588-length-35142-cov-5.805455_pt1 | contig 35142 bp, 31 predicted proteins | sample MGYA00580684_ERZ772954 | MGnify/ENA primary metagenome ERZ772954 (study PRJEB29015, sample SAMEA2737654) | human gut metagenome | biome: human gut; feature: human-associated habitat; material: faeces | place: China | collected 2012 ...
TTCACCATCATCGCTCTTAGAGTTTACATTCTGATATTGTAGTTGCTCCCCTTCTCCTCCTTCCGTATATCTGATATATTTAACATCCTCGACAGCTTTATATGAACTCTTTTCTCTCCTGTACCGAGCCAAAGGGTCTGTAGTTTTCATAATTTCTTTATAAAAATTATTTAACCACTCTATATCGTCTCTTGTACAAATATCATATTGTGATGTTCCAACCTCATGTACATAATTATTTCTAATATGTCTATAATGTTTTAACTTATATAGCGTTTTATTCCATAAAGGGACATATCTATTTCCATCATTTACTTCTTTCATCGTATCTATATATGTAGTAACACCTTTCTCACTATTAAAAATTTCTTTACATATTTTATCCAGATGTTTATAAGATTCCATAAAATCATTATTTAAATTAGTCATTTCTTACCTTTCTTCTATTCTATCAGAAAATTCTCCGTAATACATTTTATACTGCTCAAAGACTTCCAAGTTTTTTAACCAGCAATTCTCCTTGTACAGAATTTGTCTTTAATCAATCTTATTTTCACTATACTCTACATGAAAAGCCATTGCCACATCTTTATCTCTCCTCATAAATAATACAGTATATATTTCTTAAAGAGCTGTCAATTTTAATAGTTAACTCCTTTTAAATAATAAAGAACTTTTCTAATATCAATTTATTATTTTCCCTGACGAGAATGAAGATACCATAAACATTATATTTCCATATTGTCCCATATTCAACAATACTTATAATTTATTCTTAATGAAATATTCTAAACAAAAAAGAACTCTACCTCACAAACGTAGTAGAATAAAGAAAGATATATCCGTATATCTTCCAAAAACGATACCACGCCATCGATAGAGTCCTTTTTCTTTTGAAGTATAGTTACTACCATAATTTTTATAGTAGCTCAATTACATTCTATAATTATTCAGCTTTTCCGATAGAACCGAAGATTTCCATCTTTTCTTTTACAGTAGCTTTGATTGCTTCTGCACCAGGAGCTAATAACTTACGAGGGTCAAATCCTTTTCCTTCTAAGTCTTTGCCTGCTTCGATATATTTACGTGTAGCTTCTGCGAAAGAAATCTGGCATTCTGTGTTTACGTTAATCTTAGAAACGCCAAGGGAAATAGCTTTTTTAATCATATCTTCTGGGATTCCTGTACCACCGTGTAATACGAGAGGCATTTCTCCAGTTAATTTCTGGATGTCATCTAATACGTCGAACTGTAATCCAGCCCAGTTTTCTGGGTATTTTCCGTGGATGTTACCGATACCTGCTGCTAACATTGTTACACCAAGATCAGCGATAGCTTTACATTCCTGAGGATCTGCACATTCGCCCATTCCTACAACGCCATCTTCTTCTCCACCGATAGAACCAACTTCTGCTTCGATAGACATTCCTTTTTCGTTACAGATTGCTACTAATTCTTTTGTCTTTTCAACGTTCTCTTCGAATGGAAGATGAGAACCATCAAACATGATGCTGGAGAATCCAGCTTCGATACACTTCTTAGCTCCTTCATATGAACCGTGGTCAAGATGAAGTGCTACTGGTACTGTAATGTTTAACTCTTCTAACATTCCGTTTACCATACCTACAACAGTTTTGTATCCTGTCATATATTTGCCGGCACCTTCTGATACACCAAGGATAACCGGTGAGTTGTTCTCCTGTGCTGTCAGCAGGATTGCTTTTGTCCACTCAAGGTTGTTGATGTTGAACTGTCCTACTGCATAATGACCTGCTTTTGCTTTCTGTAACATTTCTTTTGCTGAAACTAACATATTTTTTACCTCCACACTTTGTGATTTTTGGTGTTGGCTTTATTATAACCTAATTGCACCAAAAAGAAAATACTTTTTTAGTCAAATATCCCCTGTTTTTTTTCTGAGTACTATATTTCACTCTCGCCAAACTGATGATTGACAATGATATCCACTGCTTTCTGATGACAGCAAATTTCAACTTCTTTATGATCGCCGCCATATTCACCATCCAGCGTCCATGGAATTGCAATCTCGGAACGAATGGCAACCTGTCTGGTCTTATAGCTGATAATATAGTTGCTGTCCATCTCCCCGCGAAGGAGGCTTGTAATAATCTCCTGAAGTTCTATGGCGTTTCGTGGCGTTTTGATCATCGTCACTTCAAACAGGCCGTCATCCAGCCGGATGTTTTTTCCTGTAATGCTGCGGAAACCACCTACGGATTCTGAATTGGTGATCATTCCATAAATAAATTCATCTCTGATCTTCTCACCGTTCAGTTCAATCTCCACTTCATAAGATTTAACATTAAAAATACGCTTGGCACCTTCTAAAACATAAGCAAGATGGCCGAGTACATTTTTGACATCCTGGTTTGTCTGATAAGACACTTCGGTAAACATTCCAAACGCAGCGATATATACAAAATAATCACTGTTAAAAGAGCCGACATCACACGGATAGGCGTTGTTCTCTACGATACACTGTGCCGCGTCCGTCATCCGTTTCGGGATCTGCAGGCTGTTTGCAAAATCGTTTGTGCTTCCTGCCGGGATATAGCCGATCGGGCGTCTGATCTCACTGTTCATCATGCCGGTCACCACTTCATCCAGTGTCCCGTCACCGCCGCTGCAGGCGACAAGATCAAACTTTGCAGCCCGTTTCTCCACAACTCTGCTCGCATCCTGTGGTTTCTGCGTCACATAGAGCGTGACATCCAACCCTCCTTTGATAAAAATATCTGCGATATCCAACAGTGCATTTCTGATCTGTCCTTTTCCGGATCTTGGATTCACAATAAATAAAACTTTTTTACGTCTCATTTTTCATTCCTTCCACTTTCACCGTATTTCGACATATTGTACTATCATTTTTTTCAACAGACAAGTACCCTGACTGTTTTTAAAACTTAAGTTTTCATAAAATCTGATATTCCTGTGCAGAATACTGTACCGTTGAAGGCGACCTCACAATGGAAAGCTTACTGTCGTCAGAACAGTCCTTTCATAGGAATTTTTCAGATTTTAGAAATCAGAATTTCCGGATTTCATCTCCTCCGTCATCGGTATTTTCAATTTTGCGGATCACGGCATAATAGCCGAAATTTTCATTGACTTTGATATATACCCTCTCTCCGACTTTATGTCCGAGCAGGGCTTTTCCCATCGGGGACTCCGTGCTGATGTGGCCTTTCATGGAATTGCCGCGGATCGATGTGACGATCTTGTAGGTTTCTTCTTCGTCATCATCTTCCATATAGAGTGTCACCGTATTGTTGATCCCGACTTCGTCGGATTTCGACTGATCCGATACGATTTCGGCATTTTTCAACATTCTCTCCAGATAGCGGATACGGCTCTCGTTCATATTTTTATCTTTTTTGGCGGCATGATATTCAAAATTTTCGCTTAAATCCCCATGTGCTCTCGCCTCTTTGACTGCCTCGATCGCATTTTTTCGGACGGTCAGTTTTCGATATTCAATCTCTTCTTTGATTTTTTTGACATCATTTTCCGTCAGCTGTTCATGTAACATATCTTATCCCTGCACTCTCACAACATAATCTTCTTTTCTCGGTTTTGCCGGGGCTTCTCCGCCCTCTGCCGCATAGCCTAAAATACAGTGACCGATTCCGGCATAATCACCTTCAATGCCCCATTTTCTCAGAAGAGCTTTTCCTTCTTCACTTTCAAACTCTTCTTTTGCACGGTGGATCCAGCAGGATGCCACGCCAACGGCATGTGCCGCATTCATCAGATTGCCCATGACAAGTGAACCGTCTTCCAGATAGGTGTTTCTGTTCTTGTCTGCCAGCACGATCAGCACCGTCAGTGCTCCGTAGAATGGATCAGATGTCACGCCCATGATCTTCGCATTCATTTTGCTCAGCTCTTCAATGGTTTCTTTATCCTGAACAACCACGATCTTCGGGGACTGCATACCCATGCCGGTTGGTGCAAACACGCCCGCCTCAAGGATTTGTTCCAGTTCGCTTTCTTTTATCTGCTCCGGACGATATCTCCGGCAGCTTCTTCTTGTCTTTAAATCCTGTAATGTCTGATTCATCATGAAGCCTCCTTGTGTATAACAGTATTATAATTCTCTCCACTTCAGTAACGCCCTGCGGATTGCTTCAGGCTTTTGCCCCTGGCGTTACAGACATTATACCACCTTTTTGATTTTTTTGTAGTCAAAGTATTTTTTGTGCGGTATAATCTTTTAGGTAAATGCCGATCTTTAATATACACAGGAGGTTCTTTGAAATGAAAGACGTTTTTATATCTGATTCTATCGTATACGTTGGCGTAGATGATAAGAATATTGATCTTTTTGAAAATCAGTATGTCGTTCCAAACGGTGTTTCTTACAATTCTTATGTGATCTTAGATGACAAGATCACGATCATGGACACCGTAGATCGACGCGGTACGGAAGGATGGCTTGCCAACCTGAAGGAAACGCTGGGTGACAAAAAGCCTTACTATGTGGTTGTTTCACACCTGGAACCGGACCATGCCGGAAACTTAAAGACATTGCTGGATCTGTATCCGGACATCAAGGTGATCGGAAATCCGAAAACGTTCACGATGATCGCACAGTTCTTTGATGTGGATTTAAGCGATGACCGCAAGGTGGTTGTAGGCGAAGGCGATACGGTAAATCTCGGTACTCACACGCTTCAGTTCTTTATGGCTCCGCTTGTTCACTGGCCGGAAGTTATGGTTGCTTATGAGCAGTCCGAAAAGATCCTGTTCTCCGCTGACGGTTTCGGTAAATTCGGTGCCCTGGATGCAGACGAGCCATGGGAAGACGAAGCAAGACGCTATTTTATCAACATCGTTGGCAAATACGGCGTACAGGTTCAGAATCTTCTGAAAAAGGCTGCCACTCTGGATATCCAGATGATCTGCCCACTGCACGGTCCAATCCTGAAAGAAAACCTTGGCTATTACATAGGCAAATATCTGACCTGGAGCAGCTACGAACCGGAAGAAAAGGGCGTTGTGATCGCATGTGCTTCCATTCACGGAAATACCATGATCGCTGCAAAGAAACTGGCGGAGATCCTGAAAGCAAAAGGCGAGAAAAATGTGGTTCTCTATGACCTTGCCAGAGATGATATGCCGTCTGCCATCGCAGATGCTTATCGTTATGACAGACTGGTGGTCGCTGCTGCTTCCTACGACGGCGGCATCTTCCCTTGCATGGAGACATTCCTGCGTAAACTCAAGGCAAAGAACTTCCAGAAACGTACCGTCGGCTACATCCAGAACGGAACCTGGGCTCCTTGCACTGCAAAACAGATGCAGGCTATCATGGGCGAGCTGAAAAACATCACCAACGCAGAACCGGTCGTAACGATCAAATCTGCAATGAAAGAAGCGGATGTTGCTCAGCTGGAAGCTCTGGCTGATGCTCTGATGGCATAAATTGTTTCAAGTCGAACGTAAAAAAACGCACCCGTAGTGCTCTTGAAAAGCATTTCGGGTGCGTTTTTCTTTTACGATATTGAATTTCAATCTCTTCTTACAGATCGATCATATTGATATCTGCTTTTTTCTTTGTTTTCTTCGGTGCAGGCTGTGCTGCATTGCCTGTTGGCTGCGGTGTATGTTTCACCTGTGCCTCCTGTGGCTGTGCACCGGATGGATCATCCTGCATTTCTGCCATCTCCTGTTTTGCCTGCTTCTGCTGACGCTTTTTCTCTCTGCGGCTTTTCCGGTCTGCTTTTACCGGCCCGGTCTTTTTATTTTCACCGAATGCTTCTTCCACTGCCGGAGCAGCTTCTGTTTCCGGATGTACTGGCTGCGGTTCTTCCTCCTGAACCATACCGGTTGCCTCCTGCTGCTGCGTCGGTGCATAATAATTTTCCGTTGCCAGATAATACTCTTTTCTTGCAAACTCGTTGGTCTGCATATCCAGTCTTTCCTGCGTATCGCGAAGATCATCTTTCAGATCACGGTTTTTCAGGATCAGGTTGATCACCAGAAAGATCAGAAGAACCGACAGAGCCACCAGAGCGTAGATCACTTTTATGGAAAAATCCGCATCTGATTTGATCTTGTCTACTTTCTGGAGCACGGCATTTGCCGCATCAGAAACGGCTTCTGTCTCCGTTTCTGTTTCTGTCTGTGCCTCTTTTGCTTTCTCGGTTGCTGCCTCCGTCTGTGCATCCGTCTCGTTCGCTGCTGCGATCTGTTCTGCCGCATTTGGACGCTCCGCCTGCACATTCAGGGTATACGTTGCCTGCATACCGCTCTCGGATGTTACCGTTATGTAAACCGTTGTCTTTCCGTCCGTCAGAGTCTGACCGGAAACTTCACAGGTCGCTGCACCGTCGGAAGTCACCGGACTTAGCTGCAGTTCAGTCGTGCCTTCCGGAACCTCCACCTCATACTCCGTTGTGCTGTACTCAAAATCCGGAGAAATACTCGTCGCATTCTCGATGCCAAGATCCGAAAGGGAATTGTCATCGGAACCACTTGCAAACACAGTCACTCCGGAAATACAGAGCAGGAGCATCATGCACACTGCCCAGATTTTCCAGGTCTTTTTCCACATCATGTTTTCTCCCTTCAAAAACGTTTATGCTTCGTCAATCGCTTTTCCAATGTCATGACGATAATATTTATTCTCAAAATCAATCCACTCTACCGCTGCATAGGCATTTGCACGGGCCTCTTTGAGGTCTTTTCCCTTTGCAGTCACACCGAGGACACGGCCGCCGTTTGTCACGATGCCTTCTTCCGTGCGTTTGCTTCCGGCGTGGAATACATAGTAACCATCTTTATCTTTGAATTTGTCAAGACCACGGATTACGAAACCTTTGTCGTATTTCACCGGATAACCGTCGGATGCCAGTACGACGCAGACTGCCGCATTGTCCTCAAACTGCAGGTCGATCTGGTCAAGTGTTCCGTCAATGCACGCCTCAAAAACGTCAATGATATCGGTTTTCATACGCGGCAGGACAACCTGTGCTTCCGGATCACCGAATCTTGCATTGTACTCCAAGACACGAGGACCTTTTTCGGTCAGCATTAGTCCGAAGAAGATAATGCCTTTGAACTCTCTTCCTTCTGCTGCCATCGCATCGACCGTTGCCTGATAGATATATTTTTTGCAGAATGCATCCACTTCTTCCGTATAGAACGGACTTGGTGAGAAAGTTCCCATACCACCGGTGTTCAGTCCGGTATCGCCGTCTCCGGCACGTTTGTGATCCTGTGCGGAAGTCATCGTCTTGATGGTCTTGCCGTCCACATAAGAAAGTACAGACACTTCTCTTCCGGTCATGAACTCTTCTACCACCATTGTATTGCCGGCTGTACCGAATTTCTTGTCCTCCATGATGGTTTTTACACCATCTTTTGCTTCTTCTGGCGTATTACAGATCAGCACACCTTTTCCGAGTGCCAGTCCGTCTGCTTTCAGAACAATCGGGAAATCTGCTTTTTCCAGATATGCAAGTGCTGCGGATGCATCGGTAAATGTTTCGTAAGCAGCGGTCGGAATATTATATTTTTTCATCAGGTCTTTGGAAAATGCCTTGGAGCCTTCCAGGATTGCTGCATTCTTTCTCGGTCCGAATACACGCAGTCCTTCTGCCTCAAATGCATCTACGATACCGTCAACCAGAGGATCATCCATACCAACTACCGTAAGATCGATTGCCTGTTCTTTTGCAAATGCGACCAGTTTGTCAAACTCCATTGCCTGAATCGGCACACATTCTGCAAATTCTTCAATTCCGGCATTGCCCGGTGCACAGTAAATTTTATCTACTTTTGGACTCTGTGCGACTTTCCATGCGATCGCATGCTCACGTCCGCCGCTTCCGACTATCAATACTTTCATCCTGCGTCCTTCTTTCTATATATAAAGTACTTGAATATACAATGTCTCCGAATCTTTTCGCATTTCTGAGATCCTGACATCGTCTCTATTCTGTGATTATCGTTTTGCCATTTTCCACACGGACTTTTCCTTCTGCGATCAGGCGGATCGCCTGCGGCATGATTTTCCATTCTGCCTGCTCCATGACACGCCGCTGCAGAATTTCCGGGGTATCGTCCTGCTGTACTTCCACTGCCTTCTGAATGATGATCGGACCGGTATCTGTTCCTTTGTCCACAAAATGCACCGTTGCACCGGTCACTTTTACACCGCGCTTAAGCACGCCTTCGTGTACTTTCAGCCCGTAATATCCGGTTCCGCAAAATGCCGGGATCAGCGATGGATGGATGTTGATGATCTTGTTTGGATAAGCATCCACCATGATCTCCGGGATCACGACCAGACATCCTGCCAGAACAATGAGATCCGGCTCATAAGACTTTATTTTCTCCAGAAGTGCCTGGTTAAATGCTGCCCGGTCTGCAAAATCTTTCGGTGAGACACATGCAGCTGCAATGTTATGATCCTTTGCTCTTTGCAGGGCATAGGCATTTTTATTGTTGCTGATCACGGCTTTGATCTCGGTATTTGGAATGCTTCCGTCCGCAATGCCGTCAATGATCGCCTGAAGATTGGTTCCGCCTCCGGACACCAGCACTACCAGCTTTAGCATAAGGTCACACCCTTCTCACCGTTCTCAATCTCACCGATCACGTAAGCGGTTTCTCCTGCTGCTTCGATCGCTTTCATAGTCTTGTCAACGTCTGTCGGATCAACTGCAACAACCATACCGATACCCATGTTGTATGTATTGTACATCATCTGCTCTTCGATCTGGCCTTCTCTTGCCAGCATCTTGAAGATTGCCGGAACCTCATAGCTGTCTTTGCGGATCACGGCACGTACTCCTTCCGGAAGCATACGCGGAACGTTCTCATAAAATCCGCCTCCTGTGATATGGCTGCATCCTTTCACACGAACGCCTGCTTCTTTGATGCTGCGAAGTGCTTTCACATAAATCTTGGTCGGTGCAATCAGAGCCTCACCCAGAGTCTTTCCAAGCTCTTCGTGGTAAGTGTTCAGTGTTTTTTCATCCATGCTGAATACTTTTCTTACCAGTGAAAATCCGTTGCTGTGTACACCGGAAGAAGCGATACCGATCAGAACGTCTTTCTCTTTTAAATCTTTTCCTGTGATCAGGTCTTTTTCATCTACTACACCAACTGCAAAACCAGCCAGGTCGTACTCATCTACCGGATAGAATCCCGGCATCTCAGCAGTCTCTCCGCCGATCAGTGCCGCATCAGACTGTACGCAGCCTTCTGCTACACCGCTTACGATCTGAGCGATCTTTTCCGGATAGTTCTTGCCGCAGGCAATGTAATCCAGGAAAAACAGCGGTTCTCCGCCTGCACAGGCTATATCATTTACACACATGGCAACGCAGTCGATGCCGACGGTATCATGTTTATCAAGAATAAATGCCAGTTTCAGTTTCGTACCAACTCCGTCCGTACCGGAAACCAGTGTCGGTTTTTCCATGTCTTTGAATTTTTCCATGGAAAATGCACCGGAAAATCCGCCGATATTGGTCAGTACTTCACTTCTCATGGTCTTCTTGATGTGCTCTTTCATTAATTCAACTGATTTGTATCCTGCCTCGATATCCACTCCGGCTTTCTTGTAATCCATGCTTTTGTCCTCCCTTGGGGTTTGTCTTTTATTTTGCGTAGTTTTTGTATCCAACTTTCTGAAGCTTTGCGTCTTTTTCCACAACCTGTTCTTTCATTTCTTCTGAATATGCTTTCAGTCTGGAGAGCAGTTCTTCATCAGAAGTAGCCAGGATCTTCGCAGCTAAAATACCTGCGTTCGCCCCGCCGTTGATCGCTACGGTTGCTACCGGAATACCTGTCGGCATCTGTACGATCGAGTACAGAGAATCTCTGCCGCCAAGAGATGTTGTATGCATCGGAATGCCGATGACCGGCATTGGGAAGATTGCTGCACACATGCCCGGCAGATGAGCTGCCATACCTGCTCCGGCAATAATCACTTTAAAGCCTTTGCTCTCTGCTGTCTTTGCATATTCAAAGAAAACATCCGGTTCGCGATGTGCCGAGATGATCGTCATCTCATAATCAATGCCCAGTTTCTCTAAAACGTCTGCAGCTTTTGCCATAACCGGCATATCTGAGTCGCTTCCCATTACAATTCCAACCTTTGCCATGGTTCAATCTCCTTTTCGCATCATTGTAAGTGTTTAACATCTTTTTAATTTTACTAATACTTTCTTTTATTGTCAACCTGCAAACCTTAATTGAGGAAGCGATTCAGCTCCTCCGTGCCCGGAAGTACGAACTTTCCGTCCGCAAAGATCAGGATTCTTCTGCCGTCAGCACACTGTACTTCGATGCTGCCAAGCTCGTCATATGGTATCGTGATATCAAGATGATGTCCAAAATATGCCTCTCCCGGATCTTCTTTTCTGCGAATGGAAATCTCATTGTCTCTTGCGATGATCTCCTTTTTGTCCGGATTATATACCGGTGTATCTTCTGCCCAGCTGTAGCAGGTATCTCCTACGGCAAAATGCGGTCCGGTCTTCTCAGCGATCAGGATCGGCAGTTTTCCTTCAATATGATATTCCCTTGCCATAGCATAGGCTGCTGTGTTTGTTCCGATCGCAAATTCGCCGATTGGCAGAGTCTCATGATTCGCCAGCACATTTTCCCGGACATAGTTCTGATTGTACTCTTCCTGCTCAAAATTCTTGCAGGTATATGCTTTTACCATACCATCTTCAAATTCCAGATGCAGTTTTTCATACTTTAAGCCTTCCAGATAAACCGTACATGCCTCAAGAATGCCGCTTGTTCCCTTCAATATCGGGGAAGTAAAGACTTCTCCGACCGGAATGTTGACATCTGCCACACAATTTTCGAAATTAGTCTGCTTCTTTGGATCATTCAGTTTGTGCAGGGCAATGTGCATATCGGTGTGATTTTCTCCTTTTCCGAGCACATGTACACTCTCACCCTGATCCAGGGCATCGATCAGTTTCTGCTGGATATCTGCATAGAGCTGATAGTCAAGCGTATTGATGCGGATCGTCTCTTTAAAAATCTCCGGGAAGTCTGCCCCGATTTCCGGGACCGGAAAGGCGATGATCGTAAAACTGCGTTCTTTGCCGATGATATAGCGGTTTGTGATCTGCACGGATTCGTTATCCATCTGTGTCTGCAGTTTTTTCTGTTTATCCGACAAATAATAGGCTTCCGGTTTTGTCTGCGGATAAAACTCCGGCTCCCCGAAGGTATCAATGCAGGCCGGGCCTGCATGACCGTTTGCCAGTGTTTTATAATTTTCGTACGCCGAACGCATAACACCCAGGCGTCGCTCCATAAAGGCCTTGTCCAGATAGATTGCCTGGTCTGCCCGGTGATCATAGTCAAACTGGCGGTTCGGGATTGCCCCGTAATAGCCGATGCGGTGCACACCTTTTTTATTGATACGCTCCAGTGCCGCACGATAGATGACCGGCTTTAATCCCATTTTTTCAAAATTTCGTATTGCCAGACGCACCATCCGCTCAAATCCGACCATATAGCGGATGTTGACCGTCTGTTTTTTCGAAAGATCCTTGCCGCCAAGCACAAATCCGATCCGGTATCCTTCGGTAAACGTAGATGCCATCTTTTCTACGGTCTCTTCATCCAGGCTGTTCATAAATTCTGCCATCTTCCGCTCGTTTTCGGTGATATACTCACCATAGCGATACAGATAGCGAAGGTCTTTCAGATCCGACTCCATCACGATCTTCGCTGCAAAATCAAGCTTTGGATCAACAGCTTCCCGAATGCGGTGTGCTACCGTGATCTCACTGTAATCACTCTCAAACCAGTAGATGATCTGCTGGATCCTTCGGTATCCCGGGAGCTCTTCCTCTTCAAAGCAATTATACACTTCGATCAGAAGTTCCTGAAGGATCACCTTTTCATGCAGCCGCTGCTCAAAAGCATAGCCGATCAGGGCATACAATTCGGCATACAGAAAACTTAAGATGCGTCCGTGCACTTCTCCGAGTTTTTCCACCGCATACTTTGGATCTCCATAGCTGTGCTCATAGTTCTCCGGAAGAATCTCCTCATAAAGGCTCTGATTAAATGCCTGCCACTGCTCAAGCGTATAGCTTTCCGTTTTTCCATCTTTTATTTTTCGGTAAACTTCATCCATTTTTATAACAAAAGAAGCCGTTTTTCTGAAATAATCCCCAAACGGCTCCTGTGCGGTATGCTCTTTTGTTATGGATGCAAGTCGTTCCATTGAGAGAGCGTCTCTCTCTTCCAGTACTGTTCTCTCCATCTTTCCACCGCCAATCTTTTAAAGGTTACAGTAAAGTGATGCCATACGAGTTGTTCCGTACTTTGTACTCCCGCAATTCGTCCCTGGCATTTCCTTAAATCCCAATTAAAACTACAAATACCCACAATGCCACCATGATGCCGCCGAGGATCGACCCAATCTTCGGAAACAGGTAGCGCACATTGTTTTCGCCAAATCCCATCAGTCCGAACACGACACTGCTGACGGCAAATACCATGCCAAGCAGCCCGATGCTGCCCAGGTAAACGCCGCCCTGTCCGTCCAGATAATATGCCAGCCATGCCAGAACGGCAAAAATGACAAGTGAGAGTGTACCAAGTATCGTTGAAAGAATACCTTTGCCGGAATGTTTCTCTTTTGCAAAAGAATACATACGCTTTTTAGCCATATATCTTTCTCCTTATCTTATTACATATCCAAAACAGCAGATACCCGATCACACCGCCCAGGGTGTTGAGGATCAGGTCATCCACATCAAAGCTTCCCACCTTCCAGACAAGCTGTATCGTCTCCACGCACAGACTGAACTCGAAGCTAAGAAGCAGGATCCGTAAAACTTTCCCCGTTTTCGGCCATATGACCGGCAGGATCATCCCAAACGGAATGAAGCCGATCACATTCCCCGCCAAATTGCAGAATACTGCGAACGTCCCCAGCATCTCCCGGTGAATCCAGAATCTTTTGATTTCCCGAAAGGGCTGAAGGTTGTAGGCATACATTCTTCCTTCCACGGATCTTCCGTATCCTTCCGCAAAAAACAGAAAATACGTCAGTGCCAGCAGATAAAGAAAAAACAGCACCGCTCCCAGTATCCGCACCTTCTTTTTTGTTTCCTTCCTCATAAAACTAAATCAATACCTGACTTTTACACTTCAGAAGTCTTGCACCGTTTACGATCATCATCACGCCGGCTGAAATTCCGGTCACCAGAACCACGATCCCGACTGCGAGACTTGCCGCACCGGTACCTCTTATTGTCTTAAAAATTTTTTCGTTCATGAAAAGCCTCCATTTTACCGAATTATTTTGCCCCGTATTTCTCATAATATGCATCGATCGCTGCTTTTAATCTATCATCGATCACAACTTTTCCGTCACATTCTCTGTTATAGAGATGCTCTACGACATCCTGCATATTTACGATTGCTGCGGTCTCAAAACCGTAAAGATCTTTCACTTCATCCAGAGCACACTTTACGCCGCCTTTTCCGACTTCCATACGGTCAAGAGAAACCATCAGTCCGACGATCGTCACATCTGCGGCACCTTTTACCTTCGGAACCGTTTCTTCCATGGATTTGCCGGAAGTAGTAACGTCTTCGATCATGATCACACGGTCACCGTCTTTTAATTTGCTTCCAAGAAAGCTTCCCTTGTCTGCACCGTGATCTTTTTCTTCTTTGCGGTCGGAGCAGTAACGCACTTCTTTTCCGTAAAGTTCACTGTATGCGATTGCAGTCACAACACTAAGCGGGATTCCTTTGTAAGCCGGTCCGAACAGTACGTCAAAATCATCGCCGTATCGATCATGGATCGCTTTTGCATAATATTCACCCAGTTTCTTTAACTGAGAACCGGTCACATAAGCTCCGGCATTCATAAAGAACGGAGATTTTCTTCCGCTTTTCAGTGTGAATTCGCCGAATTTCAGCACATCACAATCTACCATAAATTCAATAAATTCCTGTTTATACTGTTCCATTTCTTATCTCCTTACTGCACGACACCGACCAGTTCTCTGATGTCGGATACATTTTGTGCTCTCATATATGCTTCGATCCCTTCTGCTACTTTGAGGGTGGTCATCGGATCGATAAAGTTTGCAGTTCCTACAGAAACGGCAGTTGCTCCTGCCAAAATGAACTCCAGGGCATCCTCTGCATTCATGATGCCGCCCATACCGATGATCGGAAGTTTTACTGCCTGTGCGGTCTGATATACCATACGCACGGCAACCGGTTTGACTGCCGGACCGGACATACCGCCGGTCTTGTTTGCCAGGACAAATTTTCTGCGATTAATATCAATCTTCATACCGGTCAGTGTATTGATCAGAGAAAGTGCATCTGCACCGCCTGCTTCTGCTGCCCTTGCTGTTTCCGTGATATCGGTCACATTTGGGCTGAGCTTCATGATAACCGGCTGTTTTGCCACACGTTTGATTTCTTTTGTGATGTCCTCGACAGACTTTGGATTCTGTCCGAAAGCAATGCCGCCTTCTTTGACATTCGGGCAGGAAATGTTGATCTCCAGAAGATCCACCGGTTCGTCTGCCAGACGTTCTACCACTTCACAGTAGTCCTTCGTACTTCTTCCGCAGACATTGACCACGATCTTGGTATCATACTGTTTCAAAAACGGAATATCACGTTTTACAAATACATCAATGCCCGGATTCTGCAGTCCGATAGCATTTAACATGCCGCCGTAGACTTCTGCCACACGCGGAGTCGGATTGCCCGGCCACGGTACGTTTGCCACGCCCTTTGTGACCACTGCACCAAGCTTTGACAGGTCCACAAATTCACTGTATTCTGCTCCGGAGCCAAAAGTTCCGGATGCTGTCATAACCGGATTTTTCAGTTCAACTCCGGCAATATTTACGCTTGTACTTATCTTTGTACTCACAGTTCCACCTCCGTTGCCAGAAATACCGGTCCGTCTTTGCAGACACGTTTGTTATGTACATGAGAATGATCGTCCACCTCTTTTGACTGGCAGACGCAGGCAAGGCAGGCACCGATGCCGCATGCCATACGCTCTTCCATGGAAATCCAGCACTCGATATCCTGTTCCTGTGCATAAGCTTTCAGTGCACGGAGCATCGGAGTCGGTCCGCAGGCATAGATCACATCTGCGGTAAGTTTATTCTCACGGATCGCATCAAGGACATTGCCCTTTGTGCCGACACTTCCATCCTCTGTTGCCGCATAAAATACTGCATTTCGCTCAAGTTCTTCTTTTAAAAACAGTTTGTCATCACGGTATCCGGCGATCACTGTCTTTTCACCCGGAAGCTGCCTGGAAAGCTCAACCATAGGCGGAATACCGATGCCTCCGCCGATCAGAAATACCTTTTTGCCTTCGGCACGTTCCATCGGAAATCCATTTCCGAGCGGTCCTAAAATTTCAAGCTTATCACCTTTCTGACACTGTGCAAACTCCGCCGTTCCTTTTCCTGCCACACGATAAACAATACGAAGTGCCTTTTTATCCTTATCAATCTCACACAGACTGATCGGACGCGGCAGAAGTCTGCTGCCATCGTTGCTGTACACGGAAATGAACTGTCCCGGTACAGCCTGCTCTGCGATCTTGTCTGTCTGAAGCCACATACTGTAAATATCAGGAGCAATGCACTCCTGCTTTAAAACTTCTGCAAGTTCTTTATATTTGCCAGCCATATTAAAATCCTCATTTCTTTTCTTTTTGTCCTGTCAAACCAGGCGGCTGTATGAAATCTGCAAATGCCAATCCCCACATTTTGAAAACGGCTGCTTATTTTGCCCTCTCAAGAGCAGTTCCGATATCTGCGATCATTGCCTCAACGGCTGCTCTGGATGCCTCCGCAAAATGTTCTTCACCGTATTTTGCATACTGCTCCTGTTTGTAAGCAGCAATGATTCCTCTGGATGAGTTTACGATCGCACCAAGTCCGTCTTCGTTGAAGAAGTGTACCAGGTCTGCACCTTTTCCGCCCTGTGCACCATAACCCGGTACCAGGATAAAGGACTTCGGCATGATCTTACGCAGCACTTTGCCCTGTTCCGGGTAAGTTGCTCCGACAACGGCTCCCACATAGCTGTAATCATCACCCATGCAGTCCTCGCCCCATTTTGCAACCTGCTCACCAACCAGCTCGTAGAGCGGACGGCCGTCGATCAGACGATCCTGAAACTCACCGCTTGACGGGTTGGAAGTCTTGACAAGGATGAACAGACCTTTTTTCTCCTCTTTGCAGACATCTACAAACGGTTTCACACCGTCGGTTCCAAGATATGGATTTACGGTAACAAAATCTTCGTCAAATCCTGCAAAGCTGTTGTTTCCGACTTTGACTTTTCCAAGATGTCCGACTGCATAAGCTGCGGATGTCGATCCGATATCGCCTCGTTTGATATCGCCGATCACAACAAGATCTTTGGATTTACAGTAATCTACGGTCTTTTTAAAGGCCATAAGACCAGGAATACCGAACTGTTCGTACATGGCGATCTGTGGTTTTACTGCCGGGATCAGGTCATACACATGGTCTACGATCTCTTTGTTATACTGCCAGATGGCTTCTGCTGCTCCTTCCAGTGTCTCACCGTGTTCTTCAAATGCACGTTTCTGGATATGAGCCGGTACATAGGAAAGCATCGGATCGAGTCCTACTACGATCGGTGCATGTGTTTTCTGGATCTTCTGGATCAATTTCTGAATCATAATCTTATCCTTTCTTCTGTGGATCCACACATTTGCTGTGTGGAACGGCATTTATCATTCTATTTATCTTTATAAACGACCTTTCCGTCGCAGATCGTCACTTTGACTTTGCCTCGTACGGTTCTGCCGTGGAACGGTGTGTTGCGTCCTTTGGATGCGAAGGTATTTTTATCGATCACATACTCTTCGTTCGGATCAATGATGACCACATCGGCGATCTTGCCTTCTGCAAGGGAACCTTTGTCCAGTCCCAGGATTTTTGCCGGATTGTAGCTCATCTTTTCTGCCATCTGCATCGGTGTAAGGTACTCTTTTTCTACCAGCTCGCTGATGGTAAGCGGAACGGCTGTCTCAAGTCCGACAATACCAAACGGTGCTGCCGTAAAGGAACGTCTCTTTTCCTCTTCGCTGTGCGGTGCATGGTCGGTTGCGATCACATCCATAATGTCATCTCGCAGACCTCGTTTTAATGCCTCTACGTCCTTTTTGGTACGCAGCGGCGGGTTCATTTTATAGTTTGCATCGCCGGCATCGACATCTTTGGAGGTCAGCGTAAAATGGTGCGGGCATACTTCAGCAGTCACATTTATCCCGTGTTTCTTTGCCTGTCTGACGATTTCCACACTTCCGTAAGTGGAGCAGTGGCACAGATGCAGGTGTGCTCCCGTCTCTCCTGCCAGCATCACATCCCGCACGGCGATGATGTCCTCGACCGCATTGCTGATACCGCGAAGTCCCTGTTTGCGGATATATTCATCATCATTTGCCACACCACCGTCCATCAGGTCGATGTCCTCACAGTGTGCCATGACCGGAACGCCGCATTCTGCCGCAATCTTCATCGCTTCTTTGCAGAGCAGGGAATCCATAACGGATCTGCCGTCTTCACTGATCGCCGGTGAACCTTCTGCTACCATGGAGTCGATATCGGCAAGTTCTTTTCCCTTCTGCCCTTTTGTGATCGCACCGGCCTGCAGTACGTGAATCGGTGCCATCGCTTTTGCCTTGTTGTGTACATAACGGATATTAAGTCTATCATCTGTTACCGGCTTTGTATTCGGCATCGCCAGCACGGTGGTAAATCCTCCGTGTGCCGCTGCAGCTGCTCCTGTCTCAACCGTCTCCTTGTACGTCTGTCCCGGATCCCTCAAGTGAACATGCAGGTCGATCAGGCCCGGCATAACGTAGCAGCCTTCTGCATCGATCACTTCTTCTGCCTCTTCCTTGATCTCCTGGTCTACCTTTACAATCTTATCCTCCTCGATCAGGATATCGTACCGGCCATCTTTTCTGGTGTCCGGATCAATCACTCTGCCGTTTTTTATCAGTATACTCATCTTTTGGATTCCTTTCTGTAAAACATCCCAAGGCATGCCATGCACACCCAGCATTTTCTTCTATCATTCTACCATACCAGAGGAAATGCCGCAAACCTTTTTTCGTCTCCTTGATTTTTACAAATGCAGATGCTATGATAAGTTTTAAAGAACAGCTGCCGGATTTTGCTGGCAGATACCACGGAGGTAGCTTTATGACTGTAAAACCGCCAGATTTCGGTGGAAAACCGTACCGCTCGCTGGATTATCATCTGCGGAACCGTTACGGTGAAAAGATTTACAAAGTCTCTTTAGACGGCGGCATGACCTGTCCGAACCGCGACGGTACGCTCGGAAAGTGCGGCTGTATTTTCTGCAGTGAGGGCGGAAGCGGTGATTTTGCCGGTGACAGGACACACCCGGTTCATCAGCAGATTGAGGAACAGAAGACCCGCCTTTCCCCGAAATTTCCGGCAACGCATTTTATCGCCTATTTTCAGGCTTACACCAATACTTACGCTCCGCTTTCATATCTGGAGCGTATTTTTACAGAGGCGATTGAACACGAAGACATCGTCGGACTTTCGATCGGCACAAGACCGGACTGCCTGCCGGACGAGACGCTGGATCTGTTATCGGAGCTGAATAAAAAGAAACCGGTCACGGTAGAGCTTGGGCTTCAGACGATCCATGAACGAACAGCCGCTTTTATCCGCAGAGGCTATAAACTTTCCTGTTTTGAAGATGCACTTGAAAAACTGCAGGAACGTAAATTAGAGACGGTCGTTCATACGATTCTTGGTCTTCCGGGCGAAACTACAGAAGATATCCTGGAGACCATGCGTTACTTAAATGCACACCACATTGACGGCATCAAGCTACAGCTGCTCCATGTGCTGAAACACACCGATCTGGCAGATTATTATAGGCAGACCGGATTTCACATTTTATCAGAAGATGAATACGTTGATCTTGTGATCCGCTGCCTGGAAATGCTCTCGCCGGATATCACGATCCACCGCCTGACCGGGGACGGTCCGAGCGATCTGCTGATCGCACCGCTCTGGAGCTTAAAAAAACGCAGCGTCCTCAACCATATCCACCACGAACTGAAAGTCCGTGATACCTGGCAGGGACGTCTGTTTACCGAATAAAAGTAAAGCGGACACAGTTGAGACCCGACACGCTTTTGCAGAGATTTTTTACATAAGGAGGCATTTTATGGCTGAACCATTTACGCTTTATAAATTAATCATCTTATATATGCTTGACCGCGTGGATTTTCCGCTTACAAACAGCCAGATTTCCAGTTTTTTGCTTGACCGCGGCTACACAAACTATTTCACGCTGCAGCAGGCTTTTTCAGAACTGGAAGAGGCCAATCTTGTTAAGCCACAGACCATCCGCAATACCACACAGTTTCAGCTGACAAAGAGCGGACGCGAGGCACTTGGCTATTTCTGTGACCGCATCCCGAATGCAATCCAGGAGGAAGCCGATCAGTATCTTCAGGAACACAAGATTGAGCTGCGAAATGAGGTTTCGGTCACGGCGGATTATTACCGTACCACGGCAAAAGAATATGCCGTACACTGTGTCATAAAAGAAAAAGAGTCCGATCTGATCGACCTGACTCTTACGGTTCCGGACAAAAAACAGGCAGAAGCTATGTGCAAGTCCTGGAAAAACAAATGTGAAATGGTCTACCAGTTTCTGATGACACAGCTCTCCTGAACACCGGGCAGAATTGAAGTTCGAAGTACAGAACCATTCTGCCCTGCATTTTATTCTTCATGCAGCCAGTCCAGATGCTTCCTGATCTGCTGCTCATATCCGCTGTCACTTGGCTCATAAAACTTCACTTCACCGAGTTCATATGGCAGATAACGCTGCTTTGAGAAATGTTTCGGGAAATCGTGGGCATATTCATAACCAATGCCCCTCCCCAGCTTCCCTGCTCCGCCATAATGTGCATCCTGCAGATACGGCGGCACGGAAGCTTTTTTATTTTTCACCGATTCCATTGCCGAAAAGATCGCATTCGTTGCTGCATTGCTCTTCGGAGCACATGCCACATAGATTGCTGCCTGAGAAAGGATCAGCTGCGACTCCGGCATACCGACACGCTCGACAGCCTGTGCCGCCGCAACTGCCACCTGAAGTGCCTGCGGATCTGCATTGCCTACATCTTCGGATGCACAGATCATGATCCTTCTGGCGATAAAGGTTACACTTTCTCCGGCATAGAGCATTCTTGCCAGATAATAAACTGCCGCATCCGGATCTGATCCCCGCATACTCTTGATAAAAGCAGAGATCGTATCGTAGTGATTATCTCCCGCCTTATCGTAGCGGATCACACGTTTCTGGATACACTCTGATGCCACGTCGATCGTAAAGTGGATTTTCCCGTCTGCAGAACGCTCCGTTGTCAGCACACCAAGCTCTACAGCATTGAGTGCAGACCTGGCATCGCCGTCTGCCGCTTCTGCCAGAAAATCTGCCGCTTCCTCATCCATGCAGACATCATATGCCCCCATACCGCGTTCGCTGTCCGTGACCGCACGCAAAATCAGTTTTTTGATATCTTCTTTTTCAAGCGGTTTCAGTTCAAAAACTTTGGATCTGGAAAGCAAAGCACCGTTGACTTCAAAATAAGGATTCTCCGTTGTCGCCCCGATCAGCACCAGTGTCCCGTCCTCAACAAACGGAAGTAAATAGTCCTGCTGCCCTTTGTTAAAACGATGGATCTCATCTACAAACAGAATCGTCCTCTTTCCATACATGCCCATCCTCTGTTTTGCCTCGGCAACGACTTCTTCCATATCTTTTTTACCTGCCACCGTAGCATTGATCTGCGTAAAAGCCGCACTCGTTGTACCGGCGATCACTTTTGCGATCGTTGTCTTTCCGGTTCCCGGCGGTCCGTAAAAAATAACGGAACTGAGTTTATCTGCTTTGATCGCCCGGTAAAGCAGTTTATCTTTTGCCAGAATATGCTGCTGTCCGACAATCTCATCCAATGTCCTAGGCCGTATCCTGGAAGCAAGCGGTGCTTCACTCTCCATTTTCGTTTCTCTCATATAATCAAATAAATCCAAAGTTCTTCCTCCCCTCCTGTGTTTCTTTTTCGTTTGAAAGATACCGCACAGGTAACTCCGTCACAAAGTAACTTTCTATAACATCCTGTCATTCCAGTACAAGCTTATCTGCGGTTACAAATGTATAGCCCTGCTCCTTTAACAAATCCACGATCCGAAGTGCCGCTTCCACCGAAGCTTCATAGCGGTCATGCAGCAGGATAATGGCATTTTCTTTTGCCTCAGACATCACTTTTTCTACGATCTGATCCGCATTTTCTGTTTTCCAGTCCAGCGGATCGATGGTCCAGAGCACCGGAAACATCTCAAAACCACACTCCAGGTTTTTGTTCCATGCCCCAAAAGGAGGTCTGATATATTCGGTGTCATAACCGACAATGCTTCTGACCAGCTCGCTCGTTTTTGTAATCTCTTCACATGCCTGTTTATCCGACATTTTTGTAATGTCCGCATGGGACCAGGTATGGTTTCCGATCAGATGTCCATCTTCTGCCATCTGCTTTACCAATTCTTCATTTCCTTCGATATTTTCCCCGATCAGAAAAAAGGTTGCCTTTACGCCTCGTTTTCGCAGACCGTCCAGCAGCTTTTTCGTATAGACCGGATGTGGTCCGTCGTCGAAAGTCAGGGCAATCTCAGGCGGAATATCCGCTGATGTCGGAAGTGATCTTTCACACCAGCGGATATATTCCACACTGCCGATTCCGATTCCGGCAAGCAGTACAAACAGATAGATGTGAAAAAGCATGTTTTTCCAGTTTCTGTATAAAAATCCTTTCACCGGAATTTCGCCCTTTCCGTTTCTTTCATGCTATCCTATGTCTGCCGGAATCCTTCTATGCTATGTTTTATGATCTTACTTTGCCTGCCGCAATGCCTCCTTTTGCCAGCAGCTTGCTGTAAGCTTTCTTTTTGTTCTTCGGCACTTTTACGGTTACTTTTTTCGAAACGCCCTTAAATGCTGCCTTTTCTACTTTCTTCAGAGATTTCACTTTCTTCAGGCTGATGTTCTTTAACTTTTTATCACCTTTGAATGCATTTTTGCTGATGATCTGCAGTTTGCTGCCGTTCACGGTAACTTTCGTCAAGTTTTTGCAGTTTTCAAATGCACTTCTGCCAATCTTTTTCACATTGCCTCCGATGAGCACGGAAGTCATCTTTTTATTGCCCTTAAAGGCGTTTGCCGCAATACTGGTCACTTTGTAAGTCTTACCATTTGCTTTGATCGATGCAGAAATTTTTACGGCTTTCTTTGTTTTGCCCTTTGCTGCCATGCTCTTTACTTCCACGGTGTCATTTCCGGTGATCGTGTAGTTGAACACTCCGGCTGCATCTGCGATCACATCTCCGATCTTTCCGGCAGAACCAGAAGTGTTCTGGTCGGATTTGTTGTCCTTTGGTTTTTCGGTCTGATTTGGCTTTTCGGTCTGATCCGTTTTCTCCGTCTGGTTCGGTTTTTCCGTTTCATTCGGCTTTTCGGTCTGGTTCGGTTTTTCTGTCTCAGTCGGTTTTTCCGTCTCAGTCGGTTTTTCTGTTTCAGTCGGCTTATCTTCTCCTGTTTTTTCCGGAACGGTCAGTCTGATCTGTGCCGCACTGCTGAAACATTTTCCTGCCTGTTCGGAAGTTGCATCCTTTACGACAAATTTCACATATTTTGCGGTAACTGGTTTGTCAAAAGAAGCCAGTTTCCAGGAAGTGTCTGCCGTCCAGTTTCCTTCTGCCGCTTTTATATAATTCTCGCCGTCCATACTGGTGCAGATCTCGTAAGCTTTGATGATACCGTTAAGACCTCCTCCCTGTCTTGGCTGATAACGGAGTCCGCCAAGTCTGACTGCTTCTTCCAGTGTGAAGATCAGATAATGTTTCTTGTAGGAATCCATATCGGCTGCATTGGTGTAATTGGTATGCCAGATTGTATCGGAACTTCCATCCAGGACATTGGCTGCTGCACCGTTCTCCTGGCTTGTCTCTTCCGAACCTGCTGTTACAGTCACTTTTCCGGTGTAATCGTTTGCACCATTTGCTGCCGGATCTTTGGAACTGTAATTTTTCAGGATATCTTCCCCGAGTTTTTTTAAGTTTTTGCCGGATGCCTCTGTCGTGTATTCTGTGTGACTTCTTGCAAATGCCCACTCAAAAGCAAACCAGTTGATGTTCTGTGTGCTTTCGCCTTTCAGTTCTGCCTTTTTCTGATTGATCCACATCGTCCAACGCTGTTTGTAGAAATCCTGTGTAAGACCTGCCCACTGACGGTTGGAGTAGTCTTTCAGTCCGCCGCTCTCTGCCTGCGGATAAGAAGCCCAGGTAGTTACCAGCGATTTCGCATTCAGTTCGTAGATATCTTTTGTGAAGTCATCGTCACCCTCTGCCAGTTTCTTCGCCTGTTCTGTCCAGGTTCCGAACAGGAATTCTTTTCTGGTTCCGAGCACTTCTTCCACTTTGTCGATCAGGCTTAAAAACTGATCAGATGCCTCGTTAAATTTCGCAAGATCACCGGACCGATAAGCACTTACCATCTCTCTGTGATATTTCTGGGAAGAGTTTGACAGTACCTGTTTGAGAATATCTGCCAGATCATAGAGATAACCGTCGCTCTTTTTCAGGGTATCGTAATCTTCAAGCAGCAGCTCTGCTGCTTTTTCCAGCTCTTCCATATCGTAGCCGATCACTGCATTTCCCCAGGTTGATGCCGCACCGATACTCTCTGCCGGGCGTGCATTGATGTAGGACTCCGGTGCACCCTGACCACGCATGTTCAGTGATGCCTTGTAAACGGTGTTTTCGAGGATCTTCATTGCCTCATACGCAGATTCACTCTTGGCTCCGTAACGTCTTGTCACATAATCTTTGAGCCACTGGTCGGTGTCAATCTCTGTCAGCGTTTTTGTTGCATCGTCACACCATACAGTTTCAAATAATAAATCATAAAGGACCGGGTTGTTCTGAGAACCTTCCGGTGTAATACCGATACCGGTCAGCATTTCACTGTTGTTTGCCGCATCGACAACGCCGCTGACAATATTGTCCATATGTCCATGCAGTCCCATACGTCCGCCGAAGTTGTTCAGCATACAGTAAACCCAAGGTGTCTTCTGAAACTCTTTTCCGCCGGAGTAACTGCTGTCGTTCCAGTGTGTGTCCTTCTCTGCATAAAGATCCAGCACAAGTGCGTGCTCTTTTCTTCCGTTCAGTCCGTTTATCAGTCCGACACTCGGGTTGCCCTGCCAGGCCTGGATCACCCAGACTGCATCCTTGTCAAACTCCAGCATGGAATTTAACACTTCTGAACTTACATCACTTGTGGACATATCAGCGGTATTTCCGCCCTCATGGAATGGATCTGTCGCATAATAATGTGTTACATCTCCATAGACATTTTTCTGACACTCATAAAATAATTTTGCATATTTATCGTATGCCGCTGTGGTAGTACGCAGCATGTACGGACGCTGGAAAGAGCACCAGGTTCCCTGTGGGATCACATCGTTGCCTGTCAGTGCATACGCTCCTTTTGCCTTGCTCTGCACATCAACCGGAACCATGCCGCTGTATCCCTGAAGGATCGGCTGCATGCCGAGTTTCCGCATGATCAGCTGGTTCTTTCTTGCAAGCTCCGTTCTCTTGGTAAACCAGGAGTCATGGACCGGTCCGCCGTATCCGGAAAGGTTTGCCATATATGCCCATGCATAGTAGGCAGGTCCTGCGATATAATCTTTGATCTCTTCATGCGTATAGCCAAGTGCACTTAAAAATTCTCTCCAGACTTCTTCCTGTCCGGTGATATCCAGAACGATGTTGACACCATTGAGTGCCAGCCAGTCAAGTTCTTTTCTCCACTCATCCTCGCCCCAGAATGCCATCGAGTAGGACATCGTACAGTAGTTGTACGCATAACGCAGTGCCACTTTGCACTCTTTATGTACTTTTGATCCGACTTTTACAATACTTTTTGGCATCGTTACCTGGTCACCGACCTGGGTGATGCTCACCTTGCAGTAATATTTCAGATAATAGTTCAAACCGTTTGCGATCGTCACACCGCTGTTGCCGGTGATCTTCACTTTACCGTCCACATCTTCGATCTCATAATAATCGGCTGCACCTTCTGCCTTGTCTTTTACTTCAAAAGTAAACCAGTTTTTGTACTGCTTACCAAGGTTACGGCTGACAATACCATAAACTTCATCGATCGTATCCTGCGTGGTAACTTCTGTATTGTATGCGGATTCTACATAGGAAACCGGTGCCTGAAATGCGGCTTTTTTTGCTTCCCCGCTCTTTGTTCCGAGGATACGAACTTCATTCAGCACGGCTTTGGAACTTGCAGAATTGTAGGAAAGCAGGATACGCACACTGCTTGCTTTCTTTCCTTCTGCCTGATAAACCTCTCCTCCATCCGGACAGGCATCGGTGCCGGTTTTTTCCGCAAGTTTGCTGTAATTCTGACCATCGTTGCTGTAGTACAGCGAATACTGGGAATAGCCGTTTTTCGGGGTGTAAACTTCAATCCTTGACAGATCATACTCTGCTCCGAGATCAAAATCCACATATGCCGGATACTGGTCTGCACTCCAGGTATTGCTTAAATTTCCGTCAACAATGCGATTCAGGGTGTCCTGACTGTAGTTGCTGTGCAGTGCGGTACTTTTCCATACGATATTTTCAGTATCCGCCTCTGCGATCGTTGCTTTGTTTGCAAGGATCTGGAACTCTGCCAGAGACAGGATGTTATTTTTTCCGTCATCGTTTGCTGCCTCAAAAACAGCCTTTACGGATTCGTATTCCAGATCTTTGACAGCAGAATCCACATCAGCTACGTTGATCTTTACTTTGTTTGCATCACCGGTATTGATGTTTCCGGTCGCAAACGGCAGTGTTTCATAAGAGCCGTTTTTTGTTGCTTTTCCGTAAAGCTTATAGGTATAGGATGCATTTTGATTGTCCTTTGGCAGTGCCAGAATGATCTGACGCATCTTCTGCTCTACGCCAAAACCAACTTCTGCAAAGGTCTCACTGCTGCCGGCTGCAAAGGTTTTCTCCTGAAGAGGAGATGCCGTTGTCTCATCGTTGTCGGTGATTTTTGCTTTGTCTGCGGATGCATTGACTTCGCTTTTCAGTGTCAGACTCTGCTTTCTGGTAGCAGCGATGTTTTCCAGTTCAACTGTTTCTTCCGCACCGTTATCAATATAAACTTCTGCCTCTGCGATCGCCGGCCAGAAAGTGCCGGTTGCACCGTTGTTCTTCGGATTGGAAAGTTCCACATACAGATGAGTCATCGCCTGGGCATTTTCAAATTCAAACGTATAGCCATCGTCAAATTTTGCAGTCTTTGCAGATCCCGGTACACTGACTAGATCACTTGTTACGTTGTTCAGTGCATATTTCAGGGATACATCCATGCTCCACGGTGTATGGCCGGATTCGAATTTCAGCACAACTTTTTTCACACATTTCGTGTTTGCCTTTGGCAGTGCAAATGTTACCGTACATGGCCAGTTCGCCCCGTTATTCACCCACAAACTAGAAGGATTTCCATCCACCAGATTTTCCTTGACGTTGGCTCCTTCCTCGCTTGGAACGCTGATTTCACAGTCGGCTGCGATATTGGAAAGACCGCTCCCTGCCTGTGTCTTCACTTTCTGCTCCTGCACCTGTGCATTCTGGACTGGTGCAGCCATTGCCCCAATGCTTCCTGCCGGAACTGCCGTGAACATCATTACAGAAGCAAGCAGAACACTTAAAACTTTTTTTCCTTTCATAAATTTCCTCCATCTTTTGTTTTATTTTCAGTTACCCTCTTTTATTTTCCAAACAGTCCCTGGAAAAATTTTACGATCGCATCGATGATGCGTGTAAAGAAATTTCCTACACTTTCTTTATCTACATGAAAATCCAGATTTTCCAGTTTCTGATACAAATCTTTTGCCTGATCCTTCAGTTTGTCCACATCCAGATCCAGTCCCTCTATCTTTTTCATCAATTTTGCGATCTGCTGCTGATTTTCTTCGGAAAGCTGAATATCCAGCTGCTCGCATGCCTGATCTACCACATTTTGAATATCCTCTGCACTGGTCAGTTTGTTTTCTGCCACTTCCTGTTTCACCAGTGCCATCAGATCTTCTGCTTTTTCCGAATCTCCGATATCCTCCACCAGTTTGCCTGTCAGAACCAGTTCATCGTTTGCCGCATCGAGATTCTCATCGTCAATCTCTTCCCCGGTCATGGTCTCATACGCCTTGATCGCACCGACCAGTGCCGCCGTTCCGGAAATCGAAAACGGTCCTGCCACCGTGATATCCGCATCTTCGATGCCGGCCGTCAAAAGTGCATTGCGATACATACCTTCGGTACAGTAGGAAATATTTTTCGTTGTTACATGGATGCCGTTTCCGGCTTCTTTTCCAACGACCAGAACCGATGACAACGCTCTGGTGCCGATGATCGAAGCATCCAGATACTTATCCAGATATTCATGTTCATCCGCATTGGTGATGCTGATGATATCATAATCATCCACGTTGATGTCACTAAGTCCGAGCAAAGATAAAACCTTCATCTGTTCCTGTGGGCTTAAATCCGCTCCCAGTGCAAGATATGGCTTGTCGATGACTGCATCCACGCGGTCTGCAAAGACCGTGACACCGGAAGTAAGCAGCATTGTCGCTGCCAGAAGTACTGCTGTAAGTTTTTTTCTCATATATTCTCCCCTTTCTGTCTGAATAAATGCCATACAAATTGCTGCCTTACAAAGTAATTCTTACCATTCGTCAAACGGATATTCTCAATCCGTTTTGCTGCCTGATTTAGTTAAAAAAGCGAACGCCGTGAAACGTCCGCTCTCTTATTCTAAAATTTGGCAAACTCATCTGCAAGTGCCGCAAATTCTTTTAAGGTCAATGTCTCCCCACGTACATTTGCCGGAAAACCAAGCTTTTCAAAAGCTGTCTGGATCTGTTCTTTCGTTGCTGCAATCTCCGGTGAATTATTCAGGCCGTTGAGCAGCGTTTTTCTTCTCTGGTTAAAAGAAGCTCGGATGAGCCGGAACATCAAACTTTCATCCTTTACCGTGGTAGGCGGATTTTCATGCAGGGTCAGCCGGATGACCGCACTTCCGACATTCGGACGCGGCATAAAGCAGTTTGGCGGTACATTTGCCACGATATATGGCTCTGCATAAAACTGCACGGCCAGGGACAGTGCCCCGTAATCTTTGGTGCCCGGTCCTGCCTGCATACGCAGGGCAACTTCTTTCTGAACCATAACAGTAATGCTCTTTACCGGCACATGGCTCTCGAAAAGTCCCATGATGATCGGTGTGGTGATATAATATGGAAGATTTGCCACTACTTTGATTGGTCTGCCCTGATTGTATTCATCCGCAAGTTTCGCAATGTCCAGTTTCAGGACATCTTCATTGATCACGGTTACATTTTCGTAATCTGCCAGCGTCTCAGAGAGGATCGGAATCAAGTTGCGGTCGATCTCCACTGCCACAACTTTTCCGGCTGTCTCTGCCAAATACTGCGTCATCGTTCCGATACCAGGTCCGATCTCCAGTACACAGTCATCCTTTGTGATATCTGCCGAAGCGATGATCTTGTTCAGCACATGGGCATCGATCAGAAAATTCTGCCCGAATTTCTTCTGAAAGGCAAAATCATATTTTTTAATTACTTCTATGGTTTTCTGTGGATTTGATAATTTCTCCATTTTTTCCTGCCTTTCAGTCTGTGATGCGGTACATATTTCTTGCATTTTCGTAAGTAACCTGCTCTGCCTCTTCTCTGGAAATGCCCTTTAACTCTGCGATCATGTCGAGCACATAGGAAATATAGGCAGAACAGTTGCGTTTTCCGCGAAACGGCACCGGTGCCAGATATGGGCAGTCTGTCTCCGTCAGAATCCGCTCAAGTGGAATACTCTCCACCACTTCTTTTAAAACTCTTGCATTTTTAAACGTGACAACACCGCCGACCCCGATGTAATAGCCCATCTTGATATACTCTTTTGCCATCTCTTTCGAGCCGGAAAAACAATGTATCACACCTCCGGTCGTTCCGGCGTGCTCACTTTTGATCAAATCAAACGTATCCTGTGCGGCCTCGCGGCTGTGCACTATGATCGGAAGATCTACCTCTTTTGCAAGCTCCATCTGCCGTTCAAACCATTCCTTCTGAAGCTCGTGCGACTCTTTATCCCAGTAATAATCAAGACCGATCTCGCCGACTGCGACTGTTTTTTTCATGGCACACATTTCCCTGAGCTGCTGCATCTTCGCCTCATCCAGTTCACCGACGTGATCCGGATGCACGCCGACTGCCGCATAGACATGCGGATAACGCATAGAAAGCTCCACACTGTCCTTTGCCCCCTGAAAACTTGCACCTACGTTTACAATACAACCGACACCCTGCTCTTCCAGCGTGGAGAGCAGGCGGTCTCTGTCTTTGTCAAATGCCTCATCATCATAATGAGCGTGACTGTCAAAAATCATACCTTCTTTTCCTCTTAGCAGATCTCTGCTCCGGACGGCATTTTCTTTTCCGGTACCATCAGAGAAAGTTCTCCGTTCTCATCCTCTGCACACAGCAGCATACCTTCCGAAAGAACTCCGGCAAGTTTTGCAGGTTTTAAGTTTACCAGTACCATGACTTTTTTGCCGACCATCTCTTCCGGTGTGTAATGTGCCTTGATTCCGGATACGATCTGTTTTACCTGGCTGCCGATCTTAACCTGAGAGCAGAGCAGTTTTTTGGATTTTTTCACTGCCTCACAGGAAATGATCTCGCCTACCTGGAACTGCATCTTGCCGAATTCTTCAAATGTGATCTCCTCTTTCGGCTCGATATCAATGCCTTTTTCCTCTTCTTTTACTTCTTCTTTTGCCGGATGAAGCTCTGCAACTTTTGCCATCACTTCATTGATATCCATACGTGCAAAGAGGATTTCCGGTTTCTCGGTTACTTTATTGCCTGACGGATACAGACCAAAGGTATCCATCTGGGAAAGCTTGCGTTTCTGTGCTCCGAGCTGTGCCAGTACTTTATCGGAAGTTTCCGGCATGAAGGATTCCAGAAGGGTTGCTCCAACGCTGATGGACTCTACCAGATTGTAGAGAACCGTTGCCAGACGCTCTTTTTTTGCCTCGTCTTTTGCCAGTGCCCACGGCATTGTCTCGTCGATGTATTTGTTGCAGCGTTTAAACAGTGTAAAGATTTCGGTGATCGCATCTGCCACACGCAGCTCTTCCATTTTTGCAATGACTTTGTTCGGTGTTTCCAGAACAACTTTCTTTAATTCTTCATCCACCGGCTCGTTTACGTTCTTATTTTCTACCACGCCGCCGAAATATTTATTGGACATGGAAACCGTACGGTTTACCAGGTTTCCGAGGGTATTTGCCAGGTCAGAATTCATACGCTCTACCATCAGCTCCCAGGAGATCACACCGTCGTTTTCAAACGGCATCTCATGCAGAACGAAGTAACGCACGGCATCCACGCCAAAGAAATCAACCAGCTCATCGGCATACAGTACATTTCCTTTGGATTTGCTCATCTTGCCGTCGCCCTGCAGCAGCCACGGATGTCCGAATACCTGTTTCGGAAGCGGCAGATCCAGTGCCATCAGAAAGATCGGCCAGTAAATGGTATGGAAACGGATGATATCCTTACCGATCAAATGCAGATCTGCCGGCCAGTCTTTCTTGAACTGCTCGCTGCTGTTTCCGTCACAGTCATAACCGATACCGGTAATGTAGTTGGTCAGTGCATCCAGCCATACATAAACGACATGTTTCGGATCGAAATCTACCGGAATACCCCATTTAAAGGAAGTACGGGATACGCACAGATCCTGAAGTCCCGGAAGAAGGAAGTTGTTCATCATCTCATTTTTTCTGGAAACCGGCTGGATAAATTCCGGATGGGTGTTGATATGCTCAATCAGACGGTCTGCATATTTGCTCATACGGAAGAAATAAGCTTCTTCTTTTGCAGGCTGCACTTCACGTCCGCAGTCCGGACATTTGCCGTCCACCAGCTGAGACTCGGTAAAAAAAGACTCGCAAGGTGTACAGTACATACCTTCATAATGTCCCTTGTAAATATCTCCCTTATCGTACAGTTTTTTGAAGATCTTCTGTACCTGTTTTTCGTGGTCTGCATCCGTTGTACGGATAAATTTATCGTAAGATGTGTTCATCAGATCCCAGATTCTTCTGATCTCTGTGGAAACTTCATCCACAAAAACCTTCGGTGTCACACCTTTTTCTTCTGCTTTCAGCTCAATCTTCTGACCGTGTTCATCGGTTCCGGTCTGGAAGAACACATCATATCCCTGCTCTCTCTTAAAACGGGCAATGCTGTCTGCCAGGACGATCTCGTAAGTGTTTCCGATATGCGGTTTGCCGGATGTATAGGCAATCGCAGTTGTCATATAAAATTTCTTTTTATCCATTTCTGCCTCCTGTATAATAAGATGTTGGGAGCAAGTTTTTGCCCCCAACTGATGCCTGCGAATTGCTCCGTTACAAAGTAACCCTGGCATCATAATAATACAGGAAAACTGCGTCTGGCAGCTTTCCTGTACTTTTTGCTTATTCAGCTTTTAACGCTTATTTCTACCGTAACATACGACGGTTTTTCTGTCAAGATTTCCTGACTGTGAAGTTATGGAACGGTTATACGACTTCTTAGAAATAACCAAAGTTTTTGCTCTTTGTATTCCAATAGTAGAGTCTTCCGGATTTATTGACCTTGGAGCCGTTTTTCTTTTTGGTTTCTACATACATATAGTAAGTCTTCTTCGGGTTGATCTTTTTGCCTTTAAATTTACGGATGGTCAGCTTTGTGGTGTTCTTGCCGACCGATTTTACTTTTTTATAACCTTTTTTCGGCTTTGTGGAGATATACACATCATATCCACTTGCTCCGCCGACTTTTCCCCACTGGAAGCTCAGGCTGCCTTTTTTCACCTTGATGCTTGTCTCTTTGATACGTGCCTGGTTGAAACACTGGATCTTTGCCTTCTGTGTAGCATAAGTCTTTCCATTTACCGTCTTGAAAGCCTGAATGGTTACCGTGTAAACTTCATCTTTCATCTTATCGAAATATGCACTGTAAGCATAGCTGTTCAGTTTCTGTGTCTTGCCGACACGTCTGCCTTTGCTGTTATACAGGGTCACTTCCACCCGATCTGCAGTCTCAACTTTATCCCAGGTTACTTCCAGCTTGTTGATAAAGTACCACCAACGCTCCTGTCTGAAATTATGGACGGCTGCCGGGATTGTCTCAACCTGTCCGCTTACCGGTGAACTTGTTTTTGTTCCATTTGATGTGTAAGCTTCTACACGCACATTGTAACGCTTACCATCTTTCAGTCCTGTCAGTGTATAGGATGGTGTCTTGGATTTTCCAACCAGCTTCATATCACTGTAACTTTCTCCAAGATAAATATTATATCCTTCTGTTGTAAGTGTATTCATAGAGCTTGCATACGTCTGTTCCCAAGTGATACTTGCACTGTTTTTAGTCATGGCTGTCTGCTGAAGATTCCCCAGTGACACATAATAATATGCATTCTCTGCTGCCTGTACCTGTTTTGCTCCGGTTCCTGCTACAGTTCCGACACTTCCTGCTGCCAGAATCATTGCCGTAAGAAGCATCATACTAAGTTTTTTTCCTTTTTTTATCATATTGTTCCTCCTTTGCCCTGTGTTGTGGTTTTGGGTTCTGAATTTTTTTAAAATTAACTCAATGAGTCATACGTGATTTTTCCGTGCCTTGCACTCTCAAAATCACGAAAACATTCGAAATCCGCTCATTTTTTTACAAAAATGGCTACTTTCTCATGTTTTTGCGGTCCCCATAGACACAAACACGTATGCAAGCATCCGTTTTGTGTCCATTTGTCCCTTTGACTCATTATATCATTTTTCTGCTTCCACCGCTACTCTTTTCGGCAATGGCAGGAAAATTTTTTCCACAATCAAGAAGGAACACATCATCAGCATTGCACCGATCACAAACCGCACACCCGGATGTTCTCCAAGAATCAGGATTGAGAGAATACATCCAAATACGCTCTCAAAAGAAAGGATCACGCCGCTTGTGGAAGTTTTCACATATTTCTGTCCAAACACACTGAGCAGATATGGCACAACCGTGCAGAAGACCGCCAGATAAGCGATGCTTCCGATGTTCATGCCGGACATGGCTGCCGGATGTGGCTCCAGGATCATCGCTGCCACAAGTCCCAAAATGCCGCCCGTCCCGATCTGAAGCATATTTAACAGAAAGCCGTCCTCTTCCCTTGCAAAAATCCCGGTCACAACAATATGGATCGCATAACACACTGCCGAGAGCAGCGAGATTAGATCTCCTTTGTTGACCCCGTCAAAACTTCCAAGCAAAATAAAGCCAAGTCCTACAATACAGACAAGTGCCGCCAGAATATCCGCCCTCTGCGGCTTTTTCCCGCGGATCACCCAGTAAATAAGCGGCAGGATCGCCACATAAGATCCTATAATAAAGGAAGATTTGGAAGAGGTCGTGTACTGCAGTCCGACCGTAAAGAACAGAAATTCAAAATACAGGACAATGCCCATGATGATGCCACGCTTTAACGTGCGGATGCTCATTTTTTTCATTCTTGGGATACAGACCAGAGTCATAATGATACCCGCCAGCAGAAAACGAAAGGCCAGAAGCCAGATCGGAGAGACATTCTCCAGCGTGTCTTTTAACACGCAAAAGGCACTGCCCCAGGTGAAGGCCGCCAGGAACAGTGCGAAAATTGCCATTGATTTTTTCATTTATTTTCCTTTGTAATACTAAAGAGATGCCCACGAATTGCTCCGTCACAAAGTAACTCTCGCAATTTTCAGATGAACTGGTTTGTTTTTTCATCGTAGTGATAATCTATGCTGTCCATTTTCTCCAGAAGTTTCTGCCGGTTCAGTCCGCGGCAGGTACACAGTGCCTCCAGTGATTCATAATAATCACGCAGCTGTGTGTTTACATAGCTCAACAATATCATCGGATCTTTTGGAATCATACTTTACTCCTTTTTGCATACTTATGGAATTCCGGAGCGTCACTTCCAATCTCTGTGCCAGCCTGACATCTCTGTCCCGTTATCACATCATTCGACTTTCATTACTTCCGCTGCCAGTTTTCCGTCTTTGAGACCGATCACGATGGTGTCTTCTGTCTGTACATTTCCAGAAAGGATCATCCTTGCTGCCAGTGTCTCCACATTTTTCTGGAGGAAACGTTTCAGAGGTCTCGCACCATAGACCGGATCATAACCACCGTCTATGATATAGCTTTTTGCTTCATCCGTCAACTCCAGCCTGATCTCCTGGTCTGCGAGTCTGCGGTTCAGATCTGCCATCATCAGATCAACGATATTGCCGATGTTTTCTTTTGTCAGCGGCTTGAACATAATGATTTCATCCAGACGGTTTAAAAACTCCGGTCTGAAATGTGCCCGCAGGTCGTTCATGACCAGATCCTGGCTCTCCTGACGGATACTTCCGTCCGGCTCAATGCCATCCAGCAGATAAGACGAACCAATGTTAGAAGTCATGATCAGAATCGTATTCTTAAAGTCTACGGTTCTGCCCTGGGAATCGGTGATACGTCCGTCATCCAGTACCTGAAGCAGTACGTTAAAGACATCCGGATGTGCTTTCTCGATCTCATCAAACAGTACAACTGAGTACGGTTTTCTTCTGACTGCTTCTGTCAGCTGTCCACCTTCTTCATATCCTACATATCCTGGAGGTGCTCCTATCAGACGGGACACAGAATATTTCTCCATGTATTCACTCATATCAATACGCACCATATTCTGCTCATCGTCAAACATACTTGCTGCCAGTGCTTTTGCCAGCTCTGTCTTGCCGACGCCGGTAGGACCAAGGAAAAGGAACGAACCGATCGGCTTTGTCGGATCTTTGATACCGGCTTTGGAACGGATGATCGCATCGGTCACTTTT
>ERZ772954.607-NODE-607-length-34452-cov-93.511847_pt1 | contig 34452 bp, 30 predicted proteins | sample MGYA00580684_ERZ772954 | MGnify/ENA primary metagenome ERZ772954 (study PRJEB29015, sample SAMEA2737654) | human gut metagenome | biome: human gut; feature: human-associated habitat; material: faeces | place: China | collected 2012 ...
TGTAGCATTTTGTCCTTGGAGAGGGACTCTAATAACTACTACTTTATAATACGAGCGAGGTATATTATTATGAAGAAGATCTACATTACGGCCATTCCCTTGGACAGCAACTTCCTGCTTCAGCCGCTGCTGGCACAGCCGGTCAACTATCGGATGCACGTTGCGCCCTTTGCGGTCTGCTTCCCCATCACGCAGGTCATTGCTGACACGGCGCAGGAGGGTGACGAGGTCAAGGTCATTGCGGTGCGCCAAAAAAACAACGCCCAAAGCAAGAACCTTGCAGCGTTCCGGCAGGAATTGGATGCACTGGGTCTGTCCTACACACTGACGGATCTGACGATGGACGAGACGCAGCAGAAGGACGAACTGCTGGGTCTGTTTGAGGCGCTGATTCGCAGCATGGAGGGAAATGCCTGCTACTACGCTTGCATGACCTTTGGCACCAAGACCTACCCGCTGGTGCTGTCCTCGGCGCTGCACTATGCGGAGAAGGTGCTGGACACCACACAGGTCAAGGGCATCTACTACCGCGAGATCACCCGCGAGAACGGCGCGGTGAAATCCGTTGCCCAGTACGATGTGAGTGCCTTATTCACGCTGGACAGTCTGATCGATCTGGCCGCGCAGAACGGCATCGGCGACAAGGCAGCCTTCATCGGGCTGCTGCTGCACCCGGATCAGGGGGTGTGAGTATGGGCAAGCATAAGGACACTGCGGAGGAGGCCCGCATCCGCGCTGAAGTTGAGGCGCACCCACTACTGCGCTACCCGAAGGAGGAGCGCCTGCAGCACCGGGAGGAATGGAACCAGTTCTTTCTGCTGGTTATGCAGTTCCGGGGATTTCTGGCACAGCTGGAGTGGCAGCTGCAGCGAGTCGATCACAGCAATCTGGAGGAGGATGACCGCAAGCTGAGAGACGCGCGCTTTATCAGTGAGGAAAAGCGCAAAAATACCTTTGACAGTGTGACCTTCGGCGAGGTGCTGCGCGTGGCGGTCAAGAACTTTGACCGGGAAAAGGCGCTGGACAAGGAAAGTCCATTCCTAGCCTATTTTGAAACGCTCTACGCACGGCAACTAAACAAAAATGCTAATAAGGAGGCTGCGCAGCGCAATGAGTCCATCCAGCGGCTGAACAAGGACGAGATCTGCATCCTGCGGCTGTACACTGAGTTCTGCGCAAAAAACAAGCTGGACCCGAAGGAGTTCGACGATACTTTTTATGAGTCCGCGTCTAAGCAGATCAACATCCCGCCCGAGCGCATCAAGCGCGTCATGCTGAAATGCGACTCGGTGCGGCGGTACACCTCGCTGGACACGCCGGAGGACGAGGATGTGCCCCGCATCGACGTGGCAGACCCGAACGCCGAGTGCGCGCCCGACAAGCTGGAGATGGTATTGGAGGCCATGCGCGCCATCACGGCCCTTGCCGATCTGGACGTGCAGGAGTACCCGCGTCTTTTCTTTACCAATGATGTATTGAACCCGATGTGCTGCGACGCCCCCACGGTGGACGCCACCAGCTACTGCGCCCTGCTGGAGCGGCACGAGCCACTGCTGTGGGATAAGGTACTTGCGGAGGATTACATCCAATTTGTCTTTGCCCCGCCGCCGCAGCCTGATACCCTGCGGCATATTCTGGCGGCTCGGCAGTTGTACCCGCTGCGGGATGCGACCATCGCTGCCTGCAAGAAGGTGACGCCTGCCGCCGTAAGCTACCGCCGCAAAAAATACACCGAGCTTATGCGCCGCCTTGCAGCAGAGCAGAGCTTCGATACCTGACTCCATCCCGGCACAGCACGTGCTGGGAATTTTTTTGCAAATTTTTGAAAAAATCTCTTTTATTCTTTTAACTGGTGCAAACCACCGGGTCTATTTATAGGGTGTAAGGCGAAAAACCAAACTAAAAAATGAAAGAGGTTTTTGTTATGAAAAAGTTCCACAAGATGTCCGCTGCTGTTCTCATGCTGATGGTTGCCGGTGTCTCGACGCTGGCCGGATGTGCCTTCAAGGGTGACACTGCCGTGGATGCGGCCGCCAGCCACGCGGTGGAGGATACCGCTGACACCGCCAAGCCCACCCCGAAGCCCGAAACCACGAACCGCACCGCCACGGAAGAATCCGCTGCCGAGACCTCTGCCCCGGCGGAGGCGGACAAGCAGACGGAGCAGGACAAGGCAAAGCCGGACACCGCGCATGATGCAGCCGATACCGCAGCCAAGGCTGAGAATACCGCCGCCAAGCCTGCCCCGGCGACCCTTGCTGCCAAGCCCTGCACACAGGCGGCCGCCCCGGCGGTGGTTTCGGACTCGGCTGCCGCGCAGACCGTCGGCCAGTCCACGCAACGGTATACCTTCACGGTGCGCAATCACCCGGCCACCTGCACTGAGGTTGGCTACGATGAGCACATCTGCGCCGAGTGGGGTGGTGCCAACTACAACGACAACTACCAGCCCGCCACCGGTCACGACTGGGGCGAGGGCGTCGTCACGAAGGCGGCGACCTATACCGCGAAGGGCGAAAAGACCTTCACCTGTAAGATCTGCGGAGCAACCCGAACCGAGGAGCTTCCCGAGTTGGACAAGACCTACCATGTGCAGAAGATAGTTGCCCCGACTTGTATGTCCGAAGGCTACACCATCTACGAGTGCAACGAGAAGCCCGGCCTGACCTACAAGGCCGACTACACCGCCAAGCTGCCCCACAGCTATGACGAGGGCGTCGTCACGAAAGAGCCCACCATCTACGCCCCCGGCGAACGGCTGTTCACCTGTAAGGACTGCGGCACGACCCGAACCGAGGGAATCCCGATGCTGGAAAAGACGTGGCATAAGGGCGAGACGGTAGCCCCCACCTGTGAGAGCGGCGGCTATACCCTCTACATCTGTGATCAGGACGAGAGCCTGACCGAGCAGCGCGACCAAACCGCAGCGCTGGGTCACGACTGGGGCGAGGGCATCGTCACCACCGCCGCCACCTGTGACGCGGACGGCAAGCGCACCTACACCTGTGCCCGCGACAGTGCAACGAAGACAGAGGTCATCCCGGCACTCGGTCACGACTGGGGCGAGGGCATCGTCACCACCGCCGCCACCTGCACTACGGACGGCGAACGCATCTATACCTGCGCCCGTGACGCCGCCCACACCAAGACTGAGGTTATCCCCGCCACCGGCCACAGCTACGATGCGGGTGTTGTGACGAAGGAACCCACCTACAAGGAGGACGGTATGCGTACCTTTACCTGTACTAGCTGCGGCGATACCTACACCGAGGTCATCCCGGCCAAGCAGTACACCTTCACCGAGACGGTCGTCGCGCCCACCTGCACTGAGCAGGGCTATACCCTGCACAAGTGCAACGAGGATGACGCCCACTCCTACAAGGATAACTACCAGCCCGCCACCGGCCATGCTTGGCTGGAAACGACCACCCCTGCCACCTGTACCGAGGACGGCCATGTGGATCGTATGTGCACCCGCTGCGGAGAGACGCAGCTTGTCAGCACGCTGCCTAAGACCGGTGCGCACAGCTGGGATGCGGGCAGCGCGACGACTGAGCCGACCTGCTCCGGCACGGGCGTCATGACCTACACCTGCACGAACTGCGGTGAGACGAAGACCGAGACAATCCCCGCCAAGGGTCACCACTTCAATGGCTATGGCGACAGCACCGGCTGGTGTACCAACATCAACAACGGCGAGGAATGCGACCTGAGCGGTGACTACAACCACGATGCCTACATCAGCGCCGTCTTTGCGGACACGAACGCGGCACGCACTAAGTACGGGCTAGCTCCGCTGGCCTACCGCAGCGATCTGCAGTATGCCGCCGACGCCCGCGCCAACGACCTGCTGTACAACTACCTGACCTACGGCGACTGGGCAGGCAAGTACGGCGTCCATGCCCGCCCGGATGGCAAGAGTCCGGCCTACGCTATCAACGATGAGGACACCCGTCGCCAGATGAACGGTGAGAATGCGGGCTTGTTCCCGGGCCTGTTCAACTCGTCGCTGTACGTTGCCTCTTGGATGAACAGCGACGGCCACCGCGCCGCAATCCTCGGCGATTCCGACGGCATTGCCATCGGCCTGACCGAGTACAACGGCAAGATCTATGCCATCCAGATGTTCCTCAAGACTACGCCGGACTGGTACGCCGCCGAGACTGCCGACACCGTCGTTGCGACGGAGGACGCCGCCGAAACCGAGAGCACCGACACAGCTGCTGACACGGTCGAGGCCGCCGCCCCGGAGGAGAAAACCCCGGAGACGGTTCTTGCAGCGGACGCTGCACAGGATGTTCCTGACGAAGAGCTTCCCGCTGAGGATGAACTGGACGAAGACGAGCTTGACGACGAGGAGGCCGCCCTTGACGCGGACGCCGCCGCGCCCGCCGACGAGTCTTCTGCTCCAGTGGAGGACACTGTCCCCGCCTACGACCAGGAGAATGAATTTGACGACCTCATGACCGATGAGGAGTATTTCTTCATGGACGAGAAGCGCCCCGAGGATCAGCCCACCCTCGAGGCTCCGGCGGAGAGCATCACGGACGACCTCTATGCGCCCGATGACGCCGAGCCAGCCCCTGAGGAGGAAACGTTCGCTGAGGAGGAAACGTTCGCTGAGGAGGAAGCCTTCTGCGAAGAACCCGCCGACGACTATGAGGAGGAAAGCTTCGCCGACGAAGCGCCTCTCTTTGAGGACGACAGTCTGCTGTAACGAATTTCCCCTGCAAAGCACCATTTCGCCATCCCGAGACTGCCCGCAAGGGCAGCCTTTTTTATACTTTTTGCATTTTCTTTTAACTTTCCCCATTGCCCACCCTATATATAAAATGTAAGCAAACAACACAGACCAAAAGCCTCTGCATAGTATCGCTTCAACTGCAAAAATTGTTATAAAATCAGTAGGCAGTACGAATCGAATGTTGTATAATAGAGGCATGGGAAATCCGCATTACACAGGAAAGAAAATGACTGCAATGTTTAAGTACGCGAACTATGACTACGACTCCATGCTGCATAACGCCGACGGTGTTGACCCTGAAAGCGCCGACGCCCTCTACGCACTGGCGCAGTTCTGCCGCACGGGCAAGGGCTGCTAGATCAGCTACGAGGCTTACCGCCACTATTTGCAGCGCGCGGCGGATCGCGGCAATGCTAAGGCGGCAGAGGAACTGGAGGCCACTGCCCCCACGGGCATGCTGGGCAAATTTTATGCGGCAGTTTTTGGCCCGCAGAGCTATGGTGCGTTTGTCTTTGCAGGGGCGTATCTGGGCATTATTGTGCGGATCATTGTGGGCATTTTCACGATTCCGTACCATTCCATCTTCTACCGGAATGAAGCACGCATGGAGCGTGAGCGGGAGGCCGTCAACCACGTCAACCCTAACGAGGAGGAAAAGCGCTGGGAGGATGCCATCCTGCGCGACGGCTTCATGGCCGACTACCGCAACGGCGTGGATGCCGACTTGGACCGTTACGGCAAGCTGCTGCTACTCCTGCAGGTGGCGGCCATTGCGCTGGGTGCTGCGACAGCCCCAATCTCGGGTCTTCTGTACGGGGTGGTCAGCCGGTTGGGCGGCATTGTCAGTGCAGCCTGCATTGTGCTGGACATCGTCTGGGTCGTGCGCATCTACAAAAACGTCAAGGCGATTGAGGAAATTGCTACCACCGGGCAGGAGCCAGAGCCTAGTTTGGCTCGCAGCCTGTACATTTTCCGCAAAACAGCCAAGGGGCGTGAGAAGGTCGCCTACTATGTCGCTGTCTTCTGCGGCTTCGCCTGCTCCATCTATACGCCGTTCTTCTTTAAGCCCATTTTGACCGCGTGGATACGCGTGGCCTCCATGTGCCGTTTCTGATAAAAAGTCTATATCACCCGGGAAAGGAAATGACTGCGATGTTTAAGTATGACGACCACGATTACGAATCACTGCTGAACGACCCTGCCGTTGACCCGGACAGCGCCGATGCCCTCTACGCGCTGGCGCAGTTCTGCCGCATGGGCAAGGGCTGCTCGGTCAGCGAAATGGCCTACCAAAAATACTTACAGCGCGCCGCCGACGAGGGCAGCGCACAGGCCAAGGCCGAGCTGGACGCCGCAGCCGCGCAGAAGCTGGTGCTGGACACGGTGGATATCTCGGCCCTCAGCCTTGGTGAGCTGATCGCAGCGGCGGACGACAGCAAGGCCGATGCCCTTGTGCCCGCCGCCCGCAGGGCGCTGGAGCTGAACGATACCGCGCGCGCCGTGCGCTACTTCAAGCAGGCGCTGGACTTCATGTCCACCGGCGCGTATGTCTACACGGACGAGGAAGCGCAGGACATCTGCATGACGCTGGCCCATATCATGGAGAGCGACGCCTACAACGACGAGAAGGCCGCCACCCACTACTACGGCATGGCGCAGGAGTTCGGCAGCACCGAGGCCGCCCGCATTCTGGAGCAGCGCTACCGCACCGGCACCGGCGCAGCGCAGGACAACGCGCAGGCGGACGCCTACGGCCTGATCGCCGCCCGCAACGGCAACGCCGTGGACAAGCTCAGCTGCGCCGTCTCCCTGATGGAGCACGGCAAAAACGTGGATGCCGCCCTCCTGCTGGAGGAAGCCGCCAAGGCTGCCCCCGACACCGACACGGCCAACGTCGTGGCCCTTATGCAGGTGCAGCTTGGCCAGAAGAAAGCCACGCCGGAGCTGCTGGACTGGGCGTGGAGAACCCTTTACCTGAACATGAAGGACGCGTTTGAGGTGACGTTCCAGCTGGATATGCCGGAAAATGTCAAACAAGCCTGCGTTAAGGCAGTGTTTGAAAAAATCTACAACTGTCGCCATAGTACCCCCGAAGATGCCTTGAACGCCGGGCTGTCCATGACATTTGGACACGCTTTCTTTATCATGTGCTATCTGGATGATGCCGCGACGGTTGCATTCCCGTGGGCGCATTACTGTGCGCAGAATATGGCCCCTGATGAGAATGAACAGGTCAGGGCAATCGTGTTGCATGACTGCGGTCATTGCTACCTGTATGGCACAGGTACGCCGCAGGATATTCCGCAGGCGATTGCCTGCCTGAATGAAGCGGCGGAGTTGGGCTGCTCCCCTGCGCAGGAAAAGCTGGGCAAGCTGTATCTGCATGGAACGTGTGTGGAGCAAGACACCAAGAAGGGCGTGGAGCTTCTTACCAAGAGTGCCAATCGGGGAAGCGTTGCCGCTATGCGGGAGCTGGGGCTGTACTATTTCAGTGAGAGCGATGGGGATAATGCGGGTCAGTGGCTGCTGAAGGGTGCGCAGGCCGGGAGCGGACTATGCGCGCGCATACTGGGCGAAGGCTGCGTATATGATAGCGATGCAGGAGAAGAAGACTACCGCAAGGGCTTGGAGTGGTATAACAAGGCGGTCGAATTGGGCGATGTCTATGCGCTGGTTGAAATTGGAATCTGCTACGCAAACGGCTGGGGCGTTCCGCAGGATGAGGCAAAAGCGTTTTCCTACTTCCTCCAAGCGGCCGAGAAGAACCTCGTGGCCGGGTGCGCTCGTGCTGGAACTGCTTATATGACGGGAAACGGTACGGAAACGGACTACAAGCGTGGTCGTGAGCTGCTGCAGCGCGCCATCGCACTGGCAGAGAAGTCTGAAAACTCCCATATAATGGCACATGATAAAACGGCAAAGATCGAAGCCGAGCTGAGTGACGAAAATGCTTCGCTTGCGTATGCTGAACTGGGAATAGCCTACGCTTTAGGAGAGGGTGCAGAAAAGGACCCGGTTAAAGCACGTTCGTACTGTGAAAAGGCCTACGCGTTGGGTGATAAAAGCGGTGTAGCCGCAATGTCGCTTTATATGCTGTACAGGGAAGGTATAGGCGTTGACGTTGATTACAGCAAGGCAATGCAGTACCTGAAGGAATCCAAGGAGGCCGGAAATAAGACGGCGATAGATGAATACAAGAACCTGAAAAATGACAACGTGCTTGGGAAATATATCCCCAAGAGCAAAGAGGAGGAGATGGAAGAAGCGGCCAAGATGGAGCGCTCGCTGAAATCCTATGAAAAGTGGCTGGGCATCCTGAAAAAATATCTTCTCCCGGCGGTGATCTATTTCCTTGCGTACAGCTTTGTGCTTAAGAATCTTGCCAAGGTGCCGGTTCTGGGAACGCTGCTCACGCTTCTGTACATGATTTCTGCCTATGGCGGTGTAGCTCTCTTTTTCGTCTGGGGCATTGTGATGACCTTCGGAATGCCATGCAAGATATCTGAGGTCGAACGCGAGTACAAGCGCCGCAAAAAAGAGAAAAAATAACTTATTCTCCATCCTGCCCGAAAAGGAGTATCGGATATGTTCCCATATGACGACCACGATTATGAATCCCTGCTGAACGATCCAGCCATTGACCCGGACAGCGCCGATGCACTTTACGCACTGGCACAGTTCTGCCGCAGAGGCAAGGGCTGCCCGGCCAGCGAGGTGGCCTACCAAAAATATTTGCAGCGCGCCGCCGATGCGGGCAGCGTACAGGCCAAAACCGAGCTGGACGCCGTTACGGCCGCGAAAAAGCCGATGCTGGACAAGGTGGATATTTCCGCCATGAGCCTTGGCGAGCTGGTGGCGGCGGCAGACGACGGCAAGGCCGATGCCCTTGTGCCCGCCGCCCGTAGGGCACTAAAGCTGGGCGATACCCCGCGCGCCGTGCGCTACCTCAAGCGCGCGCTGGACTTCATGTCCACCGGCGCGTATGTCTACACGGACGAGGAAGCGCAGGATATCTGCATGACGCTGGCCCACATCATGCAGGGCGACCCCTACAACGACGAGAAGGCCGTCACCCACTACTACGGCATGGCACAGGAGTTCGGCAGTGTGCAGGCTGCCCGCCTTCTGGAGCGGCGCTACCGCACCGGCACTGGCGTGGCGCAGGATGACGCCCAAGCAGACGCCTACGCCCTGATCGCCGCGCATAGCGGCAACGCTGCGGACAAGCTGAACTGCGCAGCCGCCATGATGGAGCACAGCAAGAATGTGGACGCGGCTCTGCTGCTGGAGGAAGCTGCCGAGAGTGCGCCGAGCGGCGATGTGGCCAAGGCGATTTCCCTTTTGGAGGTGCAGCTCGGCCAGAGGGAAGCCACGCCGGAACTGGTATGCTGGGCATGGAGTCGTGTTGTGGTGATAGAAAGCAGCGGAGAATGTACGTTTGGTATGCGGATTAACGGTGCTGCGACGGAGACCACTCAGCGAATTTGCATTAAGATACTGTTTGAAAAAATTTACAACTGCCGCAACAATGGGCCAGATGCAGCCACTGGCGCCGGGCTTACTATGAAATTTGCGTATGCAAGCTACATTGTGCGCTATCTGGGCAGCGGCGATGCAGCAGTGTTCCCGTGGGCAGTCTACTGTGTGAAGAACGCGACCCCTGTGGACAAGGAAAAGAACAAAAAAGCGTATGCGGATGCACTATACATCTGCGGCGATTGTTGCCGGTATGGAAAGGGAACAAAAAAGGATGATGGGCAGGCGGACGCCTACTATGTGGCCGCAGCGGAAGCAGGGAACAAAGAAGCCTCCGTGATTTGCCGCAATGTGCCCAAAGCAAGCAGTCCTGCCACCCCATCTTCTCAGCCAAGCGAGGAAGAAAAGGCAAGGTGGAAGGCAAAACGGAATATGGACGATTCGTTGGAAATCTATCACAAGGTGCAGCGAATTTACAGGAAATATCTTTGTCTGCCACTGCTCTATCTAATCGTGTATTATGCCTATCTTAAGCCCACCTACACGAGAACAACGATATTTACTTTTATTGGCGCGATTGCTCTCGTTATCGGATCTATTGCCCTCATGATCGGAGGAATTATGCAGTGCGGTATGTCCTGCACATTGCCTGAGGTAATAACCGAGGAGCGCCGACAAAAGGGAAGCACGGAAGTCAAAAATCCTGAAGGAATGCCCTTTGCCCGATTGCTGAAATGGCTTCCCACTATTGAAACTTTTGCAGGGCTAAGCATTCTAATGATCAATTGTGGTACATTCCACTTTTAAGCAATTTTCCGTGAGCGGAACGCGATATTGAAAATCCTTGTTGGTGCGCAATGTATGCACCAACAAGGATTGCGCATACTACAATCCTGCCCGAAAAGGAGTAGCGGGTATGGTCCAATATGACGAGCACGATTATGAATCCCTGCTGAACGATCCAGCCATTGACACGGACAGCGCCGATACCATCTATGCGCTGGCGCAGTTCTGCCGCAGAGGCAAGGGCTGCCCGGCCAGCAAAGAGGCCTACCAAAAATATTTGCGGCACGCCGCCGATGTGGGTAGTACACAGGCCAAGACCGAGCTGGACGCCGCAGCCGCACGCGGGTCGGCGCAGGATAAGGTGGATGTTTCAGCCCCTAGCCTTGGGCAGCTGGGGGCGGCGGATGACGGCAAGGCCGATTGCCTTTGAGCCCGCCGCCCGCAGGGCGCTGAAGATGGGAGACTCTCGGTGCGCCGTGTGCTATCTGAAGCGCGCGTTGGAATTTATGTCCACCGGCGCGTATGTCTATACGGACGAGAATGCCGCCAACATTGCTTTTCTGCTGCTGGTGCGGATTTGCGCGGTATTGCTGCTCGTGCTGTCCATCGGCATCTCCGGCCTTATCATCGTTGCACTGCTCGGCTTCCACCAAGAAGCGGAGCTAAAAAAGAAGGGCTGGTACGCGGACGCAGGGATGTTTATAAGCAAGAAATAGCAGACGAGGTATTTTCCATGAATGCAAGAACTGCTGCTGCTGCTGTGTGCGGCAAAAATCATCAGCGGGCGGGTCTGCCCTGTCAGGATCGTGCTGCTGGGCAGGTATGCTCGCCGCTGGCCGTGGCCGTGCTGTGCGATGGTGCGGGCAGCTGTGCACAAAGTGAGCGCGCTGCCCAGCGCCTTGTGGATTGGCTGCCGGGCTACCTGCACGACCGATTTGACAGCCTGTATGGCGACCCGGCTAACGCCCCCGTGCAGCTGATTGCGGACGGCTGTGCGGCGCTGGCAACCTTGGGTCTTCCACTTGAGGAATGCTACTGCACGCTACTATTCTACGCTCAGCACACGGACGGCCGCTGGCTGTGCGGCCATCTCGGTGATGGGTTCATCTTCCGCGTAGCTGGCGGCGCAACGGAGGTGCTGTCCATGCCGGAAAATGGTGAATTTGTCAACGAAACGTATTTTTTGACCGCACCCCATGCGGCAGAGCATTTGCACCTGCTGCGCGGCACGACGACACAAGCACTGGAGGTTTTGCTAACTAGCGACGGCGGCGATTCGCTGTTTGACTTTGACAACCGAACCCCCGCCCCCGCCGTGACCACTCTGTGCGGCTGGCTGGCTGACCCCGCCAACACCCCCGCCGCGGTTAGCGCGACCTTGCGGCAGGTATTAAAGGAAAAACTTTCCCATTATTCCGACGACGATTTAAGCCTGTCCCTTCTCTGGTTCGCCCCAGATGGGCAGTAACGGGATTACCGTACACAAAAAGCCGGGCATACGTCCGGCTTTTTATGAGATTCAGTCTTTCTCAATAAAACGGTAGGTGCCATAATGTGGCGATTCCAGAATCCCGGCGGCAGTCAACTCCCGAATCACCAGATTGGCGCGGCTGTTCTTGACGTGGAACGCATCCGCGACGTGACGGGTGCGAAATTCATATTCATACCCATAGCGACGAAACAATTCCAAGATTTTTTCCTTTGTGGATGCCTGCATCCGCAGCTTGGATAGATCGTGTTCCAGCTTTTCAATAGGAGTGGAAAATGTGGAAGTTTCCACATTCTGTGGAGAACTTTCCACGTTTTGGGCGGCAGTTTCCATGTTTTGCGCGGAGGTTTCCACGTTTTCGGATTCCATAGAAAGCTGGGCGGGTGCTGCGACACTTCGATTGGGCAGTGTCACAAGGAAGAATGTGCTGTCAGAATAGAAAACAGGCTTTTGCGCACACTCGGCGTAGGAGGTCATAATGCGGTCAATACCGCTGCCGCGCCGCTCCATGTAGTGCAGGCGGGAGAATACATCAGAAATCACCTGATTGCGCCGCATAGAAGGAATGTGCCGCAAATCCATGTCTTGGATGCGGCGGCCGTTGGCCATGCCGCCCGGCGAAGAAATCTCCATGCGGTCATCGAACATTTCAATGTGTATTTCCGAGCCGAGAACCTGATAGTCGCGGTGAATCAGCGCATTTACCAACACCTCACGGACGGCCTTGTAGGGGTAGTCGCTGCGTTCTTCGCGCGTCATGCCGCGAATGCTCCACGGATTTTTGCTATTGTTGCGGATGAAATCCTCTGCGTTTTGCAGCAGAGAAATCAGACTGGCACCCTGATATTCTTTGTCGTCCAGTGCATCGACATCGATATTGCCCTTGTGCGTGCCCTTCCAGCGGGTGCAGAATATGCGAGACTGCGGCAGTACACCTTGGTCGCATAATAGCAAGCCGCCGTTTGTGACCTGACCGTCCTCGGTGACAAGGGCGGTAGAAAGCAAATCCTTGTCTGGCTGGAAATCTTCTTTAAGCGTGTTCTTGAAGGTGGCAGCTAACAGCGTAAAGCTGACATCTCCTATGTGATAAGGCGATGGTAGTGAATCGAAAGTCTTATTCATGCCCTTGAGAATTAGGGCGCTTAACTGCTGACGAGAGGCTTCTTCCGACTGATCGCCGTTTCGGATGTAGGCGACGCAGACGCCCTCGAAGCGGTAGTAGTACGGATAGGCAGGGCCGTTCTGAATTTCCAAGTCAACGCAGATTTTATTATCTTCGGCAAAGGCGTGAAGCTGATACCGGGGCGTCGGGTCGATGCGCGCTTTAATAAGCTCCGTAATTTTGCTGATGACCTCTTGTGGGTTAACCAGACCGCATACTTCACGCGGATTATCGCGGACACCAAACACGATATGCCCGCCAAAGCTGTTGGCAAATGCAGAAACGGATTTCAGCCAGCTGCGCGGCTTTTTGATTTCCAGTGCCTCTTTGTAGTCAACGGAGGAACCCTCCAAGAGTAAGTCGTTCAGATTCACGGTATCACCTGCCGATATGATTTTGTTGTGGAGCCGAGGTTTGTCAGTAATTAAATTATACTACGCCCAAAGCATCAAGGCAATCGTAAGTTGTACTCTCCGGTGTTAAGTTGTACGCATCACGGCAAGACTAGAGTGGGGAAAATCCAGTTTTTTGATGTTTTACGGATAGGATACGATAGTATCTTAGTATTTTATTTATTTAGTATTTATTTGTGTTGGATTTACCTGTACAGGGAAATCCAGTCCAGGTAAAAGCCTTTGTGGTAAAATAAAAAATCCCCGGAAAGCGGGGATTTTGGGGCGGTATTTGGCGGGACGGTACACCGGCGCCGATAGGCTGCGAACTCCCCCAAACCGGGGCGTTTCTCGCGGCGACGGGGGCGGTGTGCGGGAATGTTGCGGGTTGGGTTTGCATACAACTTCTTGCTAGGGAGTAAAACTTATATATTAGTTTGCTGGGCTTTTCACTTGCGTGAACCCAGTGATATTGGTATCCACATTTCTCAATGGAACCAAAGCTGCGCATTTATTTGATTGGTGCGTATGAGAATCTGTCTTGCAGATTTGCCCCCAAAACTGCCCCCAAAAGGGTTTGGAACGGGTCAGCACCATGCAGCACTCCTTTGTACACATGGGACAAAATCCGTTCTGAGCCTTGGTACACAATACCACCAAACCCAACAAAACAACATTCCAACGCATAGACTTTGAATTTCTCATAACCCGGAGGTCGCAGGTTCAAGTCCTGTCTCCGCAACCATATTGTCTTAACAAAAAAGATATAAGACCGAAAAACCCCGTAAACAAGCCGTTTACGGGGTTTTTTCGTGCCAAAAATTAGGTCCCAGTTTGAAAGATATTTTTCGCCCTTTTCGGGCTTTGGTGAGGACTTGAACTAACGACTACCGATTTTGTGGCTTATTTTGCCTGGTTTGGATCGGTTTTTCCGATTTTTGACCCGGTGAAATTGTAAACAAATTATGAACTTTTTGAAATAATCACAAGTAGCTACTCAGCTCCACTAGATTAGTCCCCAATTTCCCCCTTTTTAAGAAAAATTTGTTGTAGAAATAATCGGCTTAATTTTGTTTAGGATGCCGAAAATTCTGGTTTTTGCGTCTGTATTGGATTCGCCCAAACAGGCGCTTTTTTTATTTCCCGAAAACATCTTCATACATGGGCAGAAATTCCTCATTACACCCAGGGGGAGGTGCGTCTATTTTGCCCATGAAGCACGGTGCGCTACTTCCCCCCTCTCATACTCTCCCCCCAAGTAACACTTACCTACTGGGAAGAAGATATCAATGCTTACCAAATGCACTCTTTCAGCCCCGGCAATGCAACTATCAATGCCGAAATGGAAGTCATCGTCTTTCCCAGCCGGTGATTTCCTTGAATAATCAACCCAGAGGAGGAACGAAATGTCGATCAAATTTAAAAACAAAGATCACGAGAAATTCTATGAGCAGTGCCTCGGCCGGACCGGCAGCCTTGATCCATACCACAAGGCTTTTTTCTACACCATGGGCATCAGCAGCGAGACCAGGAAGCACATTGAGGACGTCTTCAACTTCCGGGAGGATGCCATCCGGCCGGAGGGCTTGAACAAAGGCTGGCAGACCAGCGGCAGCAGTTGCCTGACCCGCTTGGCGTTCAACCTCTGGAACGGGTGGAACGCGGATGGCTGCGCGACGCCTTACGATCTGTTCACCACTTCGGATGCAACCTACATGTTGGAAGCGGTTCGGCTTCGGTACCCGGAGTACTGCAAGAACCCCCAGGTCCCCAGTATGAGTCGGGCCAGATAAGATGGGACGGGGTCGAAAGAAAAAACTCAGAATTAAAGGCAAATGCCAGAAAGGACTTGAGACTATGATCATTGGCATTGACCACGGGTACTACGCAATTAAATCCAGGAATTTCTCGTTCCCAGCCGGTGTGACAGCGTATACCCATGAACCTTATACCCTGAAGAACACCCTCCAGATTGGCGGAAAATACTTTGTCTGTGGCACTGGCCGGCAGCCTATCGATCTTTCCGGCTCGGCAATCGGATATCATCTGATTGAATTCATCACGATGGGCCAAGGAAGTGCCACTGATACCTTCGTCAGAACACACGCCTTACGGACAAATCCCCAATGCCTAAAAAAATGGCGTGAACTCCTCGAAGCTCACGCCGTTATCCTTTGTACGCTACCGTCTCATCTGGCGAAATCCTGCTAATCTCCTCATAGGTCAAATCTCCGTACAAGCCGAGGACAGGGTCTGCAGTCACACTTTCAACCGTTCCATAAGAAGTGAGGTATATAAAACGGAGCAGATTGTCCGAGGTGTGAATAACCTGCGGAAACAAGCCTGCTCCGGCATCAAGAGTATATTCAAATGTTAATTGCATGGGTTCACCCCCTTTGAAGCTGAATCGAGTAGGTAAATCTCAGCAGATTGTTCTCGGTCTTGAAGGGATACTCGATAGCAAAATTGGCGGTTATCGCTGCACCAGCCACGGGAGGTTCGGTAAACTTTAGTCCCGGCACGGTCTTGCCCAAAAAGAAGGTCGTTCCGAAACTTTGCCCGTCCCTTGTGGGGAGACTCTGATAATACAAGCTGTATGACCAGTTATAGCTGACCCTGCCTGCCACAGTTAATGTTTCCACCTGCTTTGTTCCGGGATTCCCTACATAGTCAACCGTGGAGGTCGGTATGGCAGTCAGTCCGGTGCAGGTGTCGTTTGCGATGCTGATGTTGCGGGTGGTGTCATTATCCGCAGCCGTTTTTGCGGTCAAGCGAACATATCTACCGTTGGCAGAGCTGATGGTAAAGAAGTCCGTTATATCGGCATTTTCCTCAAGGGCAGCATTTACTTTCGCAGCAACAGTTGTCGATGAGTCTCCAGATGCAACAGGCACGGAAAGAGTGATAGGAGAGTTTGCCAGGCCCTCAGCCGTTACCACAACCGCCGCATTTCCCGCCGTTCCAATAGTGCCTGTTACATAAATATGCTCCTGCTGCTTTACGGTAGCGACACCGGCGATCGTGTTGGCCGAGGTGGAAACTGCGGTCAGTCCCGCACAAGTGCCATTTGACAGGGCAATATTCAAGTTTGATACATTCGAAGCCGGTGCTTTTGCGGTTAAGATTACATCTGTATCCGAAATCGACACATCATACAAAGCAGTGATATTCTCATTGTTTTCAATGGCCACTTTGATTTTGTCTGCTACAATATCTGCCGTGTCGGAAGATTCCACAGGGACAGAAAGAGTAACCGGTGAGCCTGTCATGCCGCTTGATGTTACCACAACGGTGGCATTTCCTTCACCGCTTAAAAAGGATCTCCAGTACCTTGCGGAAACTTCTGTGAACTTCCAGACCTGACCTGTTCTTGTAAGGCTCGATACATCTGTCCAGTTCGTTCCGTTTGCGGAATACTGGATTTTAAGATTATCCAGCCTCGCGGAGGGAACGGTCAGAATATCTATCTTTAGCGTGTTGCAGGGTTTGGGCGTTCCAAAGTCAATCAATATCGGATTTTCATCGTTTACTATGCAGGAGGACGGGTATGCTGTTCTGTCGTAACAGCTCCACCAAGCCAGAGGATCGCGGTAATCATAGCTACCGTTTGGTGTTCTTGTTTCCAGATTGCCAAATGTCACTCCGGCATCCAAGCAATTTAAAGCCGCCGTATGGTAATTTTCATACCAATCAGCCATTCGGCCGCTTTGCGTCCGCACAAATAGGAATGAAAGTATGCAGACAAACGGCCGCCTTTCTTGTAGAATAAGTTTTAGGAGAATGCACACTACAACGCACGGTGAGGTGAGTCGTAGATTGCATCACAAACTCAAAACAGTATATCAATCAGTGCTGGAACCACCTTTTCAAGCACAAATAAGTGGCGTCTTGAACCCGTACACTAAGGATTGTTTTAACACCTGTTAATTGCTTGGCGGTTCAGTCCCTGCATTCTCCTCACTATCATTTCGGAGGAGGTTTTGCTGTGAAAGTCGTATTCCCAACCTGCTGCGGTGTAGATGTTCACAAAACTTTCGTGGTTGCTACCATCATCACCACGCCCGCAGACAGCTTGCAGCCCCACTATCAGAAAAAACGATTCAGTACCTTCAACTCAGATTTGAACCGTTTCGCAGACTGGCTTCTGGAACACAACTGTTTGGATGTCTGCATGGAATCCACTGGAAAGTACTGGGTTCCGGTATTCAACATCCTTGAAAAGCGCGGTATTCGTGTCGTGATTGCCAACCCTAAATGGGTAAAGGCTGTAAAGGGAAACAAGGACGATACGAAAGATTCCAAGTGGATCGGGGATCTGTTTCGCATTGGCCTCGTGAAAAGCAGCTTCATCCCAGAACTGAATATCCGTATTCTGCGTGAGTTTTTACGCTACCGCTATAAGCTGGTTTCCATGAAGAGCAGCGAGAAAAACCGATTTCAGAATGCGTTTACTGTCTGCAATGTGGCTCTGGATTCTGTTGTGTCCGATATGTTTGGTAAATCCGCAACTGCAATTACGGACTACCTCACATCCGATGAATCCTTTGACCCGGATCATTGTGTTTCCCTGTTACAGCGCTCCCTCAAAAAGAAGGCTGAGAAAGTTCTGGAGTCCATTGAAGGCTACTCCATTTCTGACGAGCAGAAGGCTCGCATCAAAATTATCCGTGAGCATTACGATTTCATTGAGAAACTGATTGCCAAGGTGGATACCTGTGTCAATGAAATGGTGGAAAAATACGAAGGTGAAATCAATCTTCTTTGCACCATTCCGGGTATTGACCGAAACTCCGCAATCACCATCATTTCTGAAATCGGCACGGATATGAGCCAGTTTGGTTCCTCCAAACGGCTTTGCTGCTGGGCTGGACTGACTCCAGGCAACAACGAGTCCGCCGGAAAGAAAAAGTCTGTGCGCATCTCCCGGGCCGGTGTTTACCTCAAGCCTGTGCTGGTACAGGTTGCTCACGCTGCGGTAAAGGACAAGGCAAACCCTTACTATGCACTGAAATACGAGCGCATCGCCAAGCGCAGGGGCAAGAAACGGGCTATTATCGCCATTGCCAGAATGATTTTGACGGCAATCTATACGATGCTATGCACCGGTGAAGTGTGGACCCCTGTCGATCTTTTCAAAATCGATATACCTGAACATTTGAAGGAACAGCAGCTTGCCAAAGCCATTAAGCAGGCTACTCGTTTCCTTGAAAAGCAAGGGTTAACTGTCGCTTAGATTTGATTGAATATACTCTCTGACCTTGCAAAAAACAGGTGTTTGCAGGGACGCTTTTGTGCGCCCTTTTTCCTCTGGGCTGGCCCGGTACTCACTTTCACACTAGTATTTGTGACACACTACCCGGTAAAGAAAGCAGATGAACCCTTTGACGCCTGTAATGTGATGTTCGTCTCTTATCTTTATGCGCAGACGAATTCCACCCGTTTATTCTTTCTCCCTCAGCTCTGTGGGTGCAAATCCAGTGTGGCGCTTGAATATCCGGCTGAAATAAAGCGGGTCGTCATACCCCACCGCCATGGCAATATCCTTTACAGTCAGCGAGGCATCGTTTCGAATGAGGTTGGCGGCCACTGAAATACGTTTTTGGATGATGTACTGGTTGAGCGATAAATGGGTATGTTTACGGAAAAGCTGCCCCAGATAAGATGGATTAAACCCAAACCGCTCCGCCAGATTTTGCACAGTCAGTTCCTCTGCATAATGGGTGTCGATATACACCCGAATGGACTCCACCGCTTCCCTGCCATCCAGATTAACAGGCTCGCCAATATGTTTTTGCGTCTTCCACATTCCCCGGAACAAGGCGGTCACTTCATGTGTGAGCTGCGGATACCCTTCGCACTTTGAGACAAGCTGATCCAGCCTATTTTTAGCGGTTCTTCGCCCATCATAACCACCGGGCGGTTCCATGGATTCAAGAACATAGTCTAGCAAATCCTGCAACTCGAAACGGGTGATCCAATTGTTTTTACCCCAGTCCATCATTCTGAGTACAGAGGCCCGCAAATCATCTTCGGTCTTCCACTCTTTTGCATCTATGTGCGGTGCGTTCCGCGGCTCACCCGAATGGACGGTACCTTCTTCAACATACAACGTGCTTTTTCCGAATATAATGGCTTGTTCAAATCTTTTTCGCAAACCGGCCACTCTTTCTGCATGGTTGGCCACTCCCGCGCTCCATGTCTCCATGCCTACGTGATAAACGGCCCCATGGCAAGCAGCCTGAAGTCGCTGGAGAAGTCCCTCCAAATGCCCGTGCCCTGCGCGCATCTCGGCTGTGTGCAGCACCAGAATAATAATTTCACGTTGGTAGTACCCGTCTCTCGCAAAAGTGACGGTTTTACCTGCGGACAGGTATTCATTCCCACGTATTTCCTCCAGCAGCAGGCCTTTCTCGTCCTCCCCAATTTGCTCGCAAGTGCTTGACTCATCAAAGCGGTAAGGATAGCCATTGCGCACGATGAGAAAGGCGCTCAGATACTGATATCCCGCATTTTGAAAAACCTCTGCGTCGTCATTCGGTTGGCCGGATGCGATGTTTGTGAGGGATTGCAGGATACGTTGCGAACGTTGTTTATCCAAGTGCTGTTCCACGCGTTGAATCGTTGCGCGGAATTCCACACTGGAAAGCGGTTTCAAAATGTAGTCAAAAACGCCGGTTTGGATGGCGCTTTTGGCATAGGAATAATCATAATACCCGGTGATGATCAAGATACAGATTTCAGGATACAGCTTCCGTATTTTGTCACTCAGGGCCAGGCCGTCCATGATGGGCATGCGAATGTCGGTGAACACGACATCCACCGGGTGGTTCATAAGGTATTCAAAGGCTTCCTGCCCGTCATGGGCCACCTCAATGTCAAACGCATCGCTCACAGCGCGCAGGCTGGAGGTGATTTTCCGAAGGATTGGCGGTTCGTCTTCGACAATCAACGCCCTATACATGCAATTGCCCCCCTACGCAGATGGTCGTGCCTCCTTTTTCACCCGCACAGATTGTGTGGGTGCTTTTTTGTGGGTAAAATTGGCGCATGCGAATGATGGTGCTGAGCAACCCCAACCCGCCAATGCGAAAATGCTCCAGTTCCTGTGTGGGATTGCTTTCATACGCGGCAATCTTGCTTTCGATTTCTGCAATGGTTTCCGCCGCAATGCCACAGCCGTTGTCCGTTATGGAAAAGGTCCAGAAATCGTCACACGAATCAAGCGTGACCTTTATCCTGAAGGGGGGGGCGGATTTTGGCGAATGCGTGCTGAAACGCGTTCTCCGCAAGGGGCTGCAAAATCATTTTCGGGGTGCGGATCAGGGAAAGATCGCTGATGTTTTTAATCTCGATGGTGTATTCGAAAGCGCCTTCATACCGCTGCTGCATCAGATAAAAGTAGTTCTCCAGATGTTGCAGTTCCTCCCGCAGGGTGGCGCCGTCCGGAGACAGCGTGGAAGTGTATTGCAACATACCCGATAAACTGCGGCACATGTTGGAAAGGCGTTCCCCATCGTTTTCGCACCCAACCGAGGCAATAACAGCCAAGGTGTTGTGCACAAAATGGGAATTCATTTGGTTTTGCAGCGCCAGCATTTGCGCCTTTACCTCTCTTGTTTTCATGGTTTCAATTTCACGCGCGGCTGTTTCCAGGCGTCTCAGGGTGGACATGAAGGCGTTCCTCAAATCCACAAGGGCAGGCATGTCTGTATCCAGAGGCAGGTCTATCGCATGCACGTCCAGGCTGGAAAGTTCCATCTGCATTTGGTGCAGAGGCTGCAACACCTCTTTCTGCATTCGAGAAGACAAATAGTAGGCGATAAACCAGAACAAAATAGACATTGTGATAGCAAACGCGCCGAACAACAAAGGAACAGCCTGGTATATGCGCACCTCCGTACTTCCCAACAACACCATCCCGCCTGTCAAGGTATGCATCGAGAACAAGGCGTCCCCCTGGCGGTCAACCGAATCGTCTGACAGCGCCCCTTCGCGAAAGAGGGCGAGCATCTCCTGGGAAAGCCTGTCGTTTTCTTCTGTTTGGTTGCTGAACACGATGCGCCCATTCTCGTCCAGCAGCAGCCACGCCAAGTTGGGGTCAGCTTCCGACAGAATGTCTGTGAGGAACGAAACGGGCTGTTGCACCTCTACCAGGCCATAGAGCACGTCGGTTTCAAAATTACGGAAAGGCCGAAAAACGCTCACCATCCTCCACCCGCTTTCCGACCACATATCCGGTATATCCGGCAGGATGATCTGGAAGGCCTTCCGGTTTTGGAAGCTGCTGTAAACACTTTGAAAGTCATCTGAGGAGAAAAACGTTTCCTGCCGGTCCAGCAACTCCGGCGTTGTGCAGAAATCCGTAAAATCGCCGTGGTCGTTGAAAACGCTGATCCTGGCCACCGTGATCCGCGAGGCAGAGGTGATGGAAACACCTGCAAGCTGCAACTGTATGGCGTCTCGTGCTGTGGTGTCCAGAACGAAATGGTTTTGCTCGGAAGGGTCCTGGCGCGCTTCCTTCAGCTGGTCCACAATGATGGTATTGGTGACGGCCTGCAAAGCAATGCTGTCCATGTGCTGCAGGCGGATATCGATTTGCTCGGCAATAGACCGCCCCACCTGGCGCAGGTTCTCTGTGGACATCTGCGAGTTTTTGGAAAAAAACTCGCGATAGTAAAAGAGCAAAAGAAAAGTGATGGCTAAACTGATGACACCTATGTACAGGATTATCATGCGAAAAAAAAGGCGAAGCGACCGCGGTTTCATCCCCAACCCCCTATCGGCGGACTGTGATTTAATTATATATCAAAGTACAAAAAAAGTATACGAGGCGGGCTATCTGTATAGAATTCATCCATGATTTTGCTAGAATTTGTCTATTTTGTCCATCCTCTAAAAAGATTATACTGGTAACAAATGATGTTGTCAAGATTGGTTGACACATTTTTCTCAAGGACATCATGGACTATGCTGCTATACGCAGAGAATCATAGTATCTCTGTCGCTTGATCATGGGAGGAAGACCACCATTGGTGGTGCAAATCCTCCGATTGTTCCAATAACTGATAAAGTATCTCCAGATTAGAGACTTCAGTTCGGATACAGTCAGGTTTTCACTGTTGTATCGGTCATACAATAATTCTGTCTTTAGACGCGCCCACATGCTTTCACAACGGGCATTGTCATGGCATCGACCACCGGCACTGTTCATACTTTGGATGATTTCATATTTTCTCAGGGTGCTGCGGTAAAGCTCACTGGTATATTGGCTACCTCGATCGGAGTGAAGCACTGCTCCTCGAATTTCAGGATATGCGATAAAAGCGTTTTCTACCGTATGCTGGCAAAGCGTTGCCTTCATCGTGGTTTCCATTGCCAGCCCCAGTACTGCTGAATCAAAACAATCGAAGATTGCCGAAACATAGAGTTTTCCATCTTTTGCTTTGATTTCGGTGATATCTGTCACGCATTTTTCAAGAGGCTTTTCTGATGTGAAATTTCTCTTAAGAAGATCATCCGATTTACGAGCCTCACGGTCTGCTTTCGTAATTCCTTTCGGATTACGCTTAGGACGATGACTGAGACCGATTTTTTCCATGACCCTATAAACGGTACGCTCACTGGGGATAGGAATGCCATCAGGTCGTTTAAGAGTTAATGCCTGGAACATACGTACACGTCCATAGGTGTCGTTGCAGACATCCTCAGCATGGATTTCAAGCATGGTATCTGCAAGCGTCTGGTATTTCCACGGACGGTCTTTTACGGACAGATATTTATAAAATCCCTGGCGGCTCACATGTAGCATGCGACAGTAAAAAGCCAGTTTTCCCTTGATGGTGCCATCGTCAGTCTTAATCGCAATGAATTTCATTCTTTCGGTCTTAGAGACTTCCGACGGCTCGCTGCGAAAAAAGCGCTGGCTTCTTCCAGAAACTCGTTTTCTTCTTTCAGACGACGAATTTCTTTATCCTGATCTTTCACGCGTTTTCGAAGCATGGTTAATTCCTCCGCAAGGCCCATGGCAGATTCTGGGGTATGGGCACCTTCTCCAATATCCAGTTGTCCGGTTCTTACGGCTTTAAGCCAGGTATGGATAGCCCCTTCAGGAATTCCTAATTCTTTAGCGGCTTTCGCACCACCGATTTCTTTTGCAAGCTTAACTGCCTGCACTTTGTATTCATGATCGTACTTACGTTGACTTCGTGCCATAGTTGGGCAACTCCTTATTCTCTTGATTATACTATGAAATCCTTGAGAATAGGCTGTCAACTTTATTTATACACCATCAAAAGGAGGAAAGATATCTGTGCAAAATAGCGGTCTACAAATCCTGGGCTTGACCCTGGGCCATGTTCCAAATCCTGTCGGCATTCTGGAGCCGCAGATGCAGTTTGCCTGGAAGGGGGAAAGCGACAAACCGAATGCGACTCAAACCGCCTATCGCATTCGTGTGTCCCTGGCGGGAGCGGAAAATGAAAAGGCTGTGGTGTGGGATTCCGGTAAAATCGAATCCTCGCGCTCGAGCGGGTACCCTTATGAAGGGCCACCACTCAAGCCCGCCACAAAATATGAGTGGGGGGTGACTGTGTGGGATAACCACGGCAGAGAAGCCGAAAGCGCACCGGCCCACTTCACAACCGGGCTGCGTGACGAGGATTGGCAGGGCTGCTGGCTTGGCGCAGACGACTACTCCGCCAACGACACCGGCGCCGTGGCGCCCTTGTTCCGCAAAGGCTTCCAGGTGGACGGGCAAGTGGCGCAAGCCATGGCCTATATTGCCGTGGTGGGTTATTATGAGTTTAGCCTGAATGGCGCCAAAGTGGGAAACCACGTGCTGGACCCCGGCTGGACAGATTTCCGCCAATCCGTACTATATGTCGCCTACGATGTGACGGACCAGTTGAAGCATGGTGAAAATGCGATTGGCCTGATGCTGGGCAACGGCTGGTATTGCAACGCAAACGCACCGCTGGAAACCATTCACCAGGGACCACACTTCCTGTTCCAGCTCAACATCCAATATGCGGATGGGCGCCTGCAAAGTGAATACAGCCAGGTGCGCAAAGGGTGGCAGGTCAACACCGCCGGCCCCATCACCGACAACAGCATTTACAATGGCGAAACCTATGACGCAAGGCGAGAAATAAGTGGCTGGAACACAGCGCCCGTAGCAGCCGCTTACACCAAAGAATGGCGCCGCCCCTTATGGGTGGACCCGCCCGCCGGCCGGCTGAAGCCCCAGCTGCTGCCCGCCATCCAGGTGGTGAAGACCTTGGCGCCGGTTGATGTGCGACGTTTTGATGATAACACCCGCGTGTTTGATTTTGGCCAGAACTTTTCGGGCTGGGTGCGCATTCGGGTGAAAGGCGCGGCAGGTGAAACAGTCTGCATGAAATTTGCCGAAAATGCTTACGAAGACGGGCAGATAGACAGCACCACCACACGTGCCGCGGAGGCGCTGGATACATACACGCTCAAGGGTGACGGCGAGGAGGTCTACGAGCCGCATTTTACTTACCACGGATTTCGTTATGTTCGCATCACGGGATTACCGGAGGGCACGGAGGACAACTGCATTGAAGGCCGGGTAGTCTGCTCGGCGGTGCCACTGGCAGCACAATTCAGTTGTGAAAATGAACTCCTCAACAAGTTGCACCGTTCCGTGCTATGGAGTGAAGCCACCAACCTGCACAGTGTTCCAACCGACTGTCCCCAGCGGGATGAGCGCCTGGGGTGGCTGAATGACATGACTGTCCGCGCGGAAGAAGCCATCTACAACTTTGACATGGCGGCGTTTTACACCAAATGGGTGGAGGATATTCGGGAAGCCCAGGGCGAGACAACAGGCGCCATCACCGATGTTGCACCCTTTGTACGCTATGGCCGCCGGCCGGCCGACCCCGTGTGCTCCAGCTATCTTGTGGTGCCTTGGCTAGTCTACCTGCACACCGGCGATACCGCCCTGCTCCGCCGTCATTTTGAGGGCTTCCAGCGCTGGGAAGATTACCTCCTCAGCCAAACGGAGGACGATCGCTTATACTATAGTTATTTTGGGGATTGGTGCGGCCCGCTCACCATTTCAGATTCTTCCAGCATGGCCAGCGGTTCCTATTCGGCCATCACCTCGGGAGATTATGTCTCTACCTGGGCCATCCTTTTCAACGCGTTCCTTCTGGTAAAAATTGCCAAAGTGCTGGGCAAGGAAGAAACCACCGAACGGTATCTCCAGCTTTTTGAGCGCGGCCGGGCCATTTTCAACCAGATGTACCTTGATGAGAAAACGGGGCAGTACGGCAGCGGAAGCCAGGCCTGCAACGCCTTCGCCTTGTACATCGGCCTGGTGCCGGACCATCTGGTGGACAAGGTGGTGCAAAACCTTGTGCACGATGTAAAGGACAAGAATGATACCCACCTGACCACGGGCAACCAGGCCACCAAGTATATTTTTGACGTGTTGGCACAGCACGGCCATGCCGACCTGGCCTACGCCCTGGCTAGCCAGGACACCTATCCCAGCTGGGGCCTGAACATTTTAAACGGGGCCACGACCATCTGGGAGCGGTGGGAAGAAGCCAGCACCGGCCTTGTCACGCAGTGCTGCTCGCAAAATCATCCCATGTATGCATCTATCGGCTCCTATTTCCACCGTTATCTCGTGGGCATCACACCCGACGAGGAAGGCCCTGCGTTTGAACGCGTGCGAATTGAACCGAAGGTGCCCCAAGACCTGCAATGGGCCCAAAGTGAACTGGATACAGTCAAAGGGAAGCTGGCCTGTAAATGGTCAAAAAAGGACGATTCTCTTGTCGTCCAGTTAGAGATTCCCTTTAACTGCACCGCCCATTTCCTTGTCCCCGCGCCATACACCTCGGCTGAAATTACGGATGCTAAGGGATCGCGCGTGGAAAAAGAAGACATACTGCGTATCGGAAGCGGCTGTTATCAAATTCTGTGTACCAGATAATAAGGAGGATTTGTCATGAAGAAAAGATGTATTGCTGCAATGCTTGTACTGGTTTTGGTTGCCGGCCTGCTGGCAGGGTGCAGTAACCCTTCCGTACAGGAACCGGCTTCCCAGGCTGCCTCGTCCGGTGATACCGCTCCGGCGGGCACCGAAGGAAGCGATGCTTCCGCCGAAGGTGTTACCATCACTTTCATGCCCACTCAGGCGGGTTTCATCGATCATTTTGACGGCGTTTTTTCCGACAAGATCATACCCGATTTTGAAGCCGAGACCGGCATCAAGGTGGATGTGCAGGTGGTTCCCGACACCTCCAACGAGATGGTGAAGCTGAAGCTGGCTACCGGTGAAGCGCCGGAGCTGTGGAGCCAGAACGTCCCGCAAATGGTGCAAGCCTTTAACGCCACCGAAAACTGTGTGGTGCTGGATGACCAGCCCTGGGTGGAGCGCCTGAGCAACCCGGACCTGCTGCGCTACGAGGGCGATGGGCACATCTACGGCATGCCGCTCACCTCGGCACAGTTCTTCCCGGCAGCTTACTACAACAAGGGCGTGCTGGAGGAGATTGGCATCGTCGATCCCCAGCCCACCACCTACCAGGAGTTCCTCGATCTCTGTCAGCAGATTAAGGACGCAGGCGTGGTGCCTGTGTACATGACGGACAAGGATGCCTGGACCACCCAGATGTTTACCACCAATGGGTTGGGCGTGGTGATGGAAGGCCAGGATGATGTGTGGGACAAATTGCTCACCAATGAGCAAAAGTTTGCCGATGTGCCGGAGTTTACAAAGCTCCTGCAGGACTTTATGAAGCTGTACGAGCTGGGCTATGTCAACGAAGATCATATGTCTCAACCCTACGACAGCCTATCCGGCGCCATGGCTTCGGGCGAATATGCCATGTGCATCAACAGCGAGTCCGCCATCAGCGACATCAACACAAAATACCCCGATGTTGAAATGGGCGCTATGGTAATTCCCGTGAGTGACAAGATGATCCTTGGCATCGGCAATTTCGTACACGGCATTTATGTGGGCAAGGATTCACCCCATCCCGAGGAAGCCCTCATGTTCCTGGAATACCTCTCCCGGCCGGAAGTGTACTCCTTGATGATGGAGGAAAAGGGTGGCTTCTCGCCCTTCACAGACGTGGAAAGCAGTAATGTGCAGCCCTGCGTGCAGAAGCTGGTGGATGAATATGTGAACACGGGCAAGTACACGTATGAGTTTGACTCCCATCTGGATGCCTGTCGCGCTATCCTCGACAGCGGCCTGTTCCGCCTCTTTCAGGAAATGGTGATGGGGGAGAAGACCCCTGAAGAAGTGTGGATCGAGTGGGACGAGCAGTTCAGCGCTTTCATGAAAGAAAAAGAGTACCCCGGATTTTAGCCTGCCAAAGGCTGCAAAAAAGAATAGCGGCGGCTGCGCTTCAGCGCAGCCGCCTTCTAAAAAGGAGCTTTCATGAAAAAACAAACGCTGCTAGACCGGCGGTATCCTTTTTGGCTTGCCCTGCCCGCCGTCATCATCTTTTCTGTGTTTTTCATTCTCCCCATCATTATGGGGACAGGGCTTTCCATGACCAACTGGGATATGGAGCTGGACCGAATCGATTTTGTGGGCCTGCGCAACTATGTCAATATCTTCAGCGATAAATATTACTGGATGGCTGCGAAAAACACCCTGATTTTCGCAGTGAGCATCTTGCTGCTCCGCAACATTTTAGCGCTGCTTTTGGCCTTTTGCCTCACCGACAAATTGAAAACCCGAAACTTTCTGCGCACCATTTTTTACATTCCTTCGGTGCTGTCCTATATTGTGGTGGGCATCCTGTTCACAGCCATCCTCAAATCAGATGGCCTGCTCAACCGTTTCCTGTCCGCCCTGGGGTTCACCGGGTATATCGATTGGCTGGGGAACGGGAAAATGGCTATGGTAAGCGTGATAATGCTGGATGTCTGGATGTGGACAGGGTTCCTTGCGGCCATATACATCGCGGGCTTGCAGGCCATACCGCGTGATTATTATGAGGCCGCTCGTATCGACGGCGCAAACGGCGTCCAGCAGTTTTTCGCCATCTCCCTGCCCATGCTGGCCCCCTCTTTGCAAATCTGCATCACGCTTTCACTGGTGGGCGGCATTGGCGCCTTCGAACAGATTCTGGTGCTCACCAACGGCGGGCCGGGCCGAGCCACCAATGTCATCCGATTGCTGGTATATCAAACATTTTCGCAGGGAATGTATGGCAAGGCCACCGCCATGGAGTTGTCCCTTGCGCTCATCATTTTTCTGCTGAGCGCCCTGGTGGCGCGATTCTTCAGCACAAGAGAGGAGGAAATGTAAATGTCACAAGCACCGCGATACCCCAAGAAAACACTTGTGCTTGAGGTTATCATCATTCTGATTTGTTTGGTGGTTTTGGCGCCGCTTGTTATGGTTTTGCTGGGCTCCTTAAAAACGCCTGCCGAGGCCGCCCAGTTCAATCTGTCCCTGCCAAGCGAATGGCATTTCGAGAATTATCTGGAAATATTCAGGAAAACCAATGCCCTGCGCGCCATCAAAAACAGCCTGACCATCACCTTGTCCGTGGTATTGGTGTGCGTGCTTGTGGGCACGCCATGCGCCTATTACATCGCACGTAAAAAGTCGAGATATGCCAACGGCCTGCGGCTGTATTTCAATCTGGGCATCATTGTGCCGTTGTCCATTGTGCCTTCCATTTTTCTGCTGCAAACACTAGGCATTATGGGCACGCCGATGGGGCTGGTATGCATCTACCTTGGCATGCGTATTCCCTGGATCATCTTCCTGTGCGTCGGCTTCATTAAGGGGATTCCCATGGAACTGGAGGAAGCCGCGCTCATTGATGGGTGTGGCGGCGCATTAGGGCCTTTGAAGGTGTTTTTCCGCATCATCTTCCCGCTACTCAAGCCCATTCTCATTACGGCAGTCATCATCATAACCATGGGCGTGTGGAATGAATTTCAGCTGCCGCTCTATTTTTTGAGCTCCAGCAAGAACACAACCCTGCCTATGACTGTATACTGGTTCTATGGCCAGTACCAAACAAGCTGGAACCTGGTGTTCGCCAACCTTGTGGTCACGGCGCTGCCCATCATCCTTCTTTACCTGTACTGCCAAAAATATGTCATCGCCGGCATGACGCAAGGCGCCGTCAAATCGTGAAAGGAGCCGCGAATGAAACACGGAATCTATTATGCCTTTTGGGAATCTGAATGGGAGGCCGACTACTTCCGCTACATTGATAAGGCGGCGCGATTGGGCTTTGATATTTTGGAGATCGCAGCCGGGTCCTTGCCGGACTATAGCCCCGAAAAGCTGAAAGACCTGCGGAAAGCCGCCGAGGCGAACAATATTGAACTGACAGTGGGGTACGGCCCCAAGCCCGAGCAAAACCTTGCCTCCCCTGACGCGGATGTGCGAAAAAACGCTGCGGCCTTTTTCACAAAGCTTTTTGGCCAAATGGAATTGCTGGGCGCCCGGCTTATTGGCGGCGGCCTGTACTCATATTGGCCGGTGGATTACACACAGCCTTTTGATAAGCAAGAAGACTGGAAGCACAGCGTGGAGAGCATAAAAGCATTGGCGCCTGTTGCAAAGGAATGCGGCATCACTTTGTGCATGGAGGTGTTGAACCGCTTTGAGGGATATCTGCTGAACACAGCCGAGGAGGGTGTGCGGTACGTAAGGGAAGTAAATGAAGACAATGTGAAGCTAATGCTGGACACCTTTCACATGAACATTGAGGAATCCAGTATGACCGAAGCAATTCGGCAGGCCGGGCCTTTACTGGGGCACTTCCATACCGGCGAGCCCAACCGCATGCCCCCGGGCGCGGGACGCATGCCCTGGTTCGAGATAGGGCTCGCGCTGCAAAGCATTGGCTACGAGGGGCCGGTGGTCATGGAGCCTTTTGTGCGTCCCGGAGGCACTGTGGGCCAAAACATCAAGATTTGGCGGGATCTGACCGGCCATGCACTCACCACAGAGGAACTGGATGAAATGGCAAAACAAGCGGTGCAGTTCCAGAAATACGTGCTGGAATGCTGAAAATGGCATGACAAGCACCTTATGGCCCCCACCACAACCAAGATGAACGTATTTTAGAAGATGGCTTGCAGCACGCCGCCAATGCCGAAACACTGATGCGACAGTACCCCAAACAGGAAAGGGTTGCCTATACTGGCAACCCTTTCCTCTATTGCATAGCACTTCGATGATTCGGGATACTTTCCCGAACCGCCTTCCCCTAAGCCGACTGCTTGCGGTTTTTGCTCATCACATCGAAGATGACCGCGGCCAAAAGCACCAGGCCCTTCACCGTGCGCTGCCAGTTTTGGTCAATGCCTAAAATCGACATACCATTGTTCAGAACGCCCATGAAGATGGCGCCGATGACAGCGCCGCCCACCTTGCCCACGCCGCCAAAGGCGGAGGCGCCACCAATGTAGCAGGCGGCAATGGCGTCCATTTCATAGTTGGTGCCGGCACTGAGCGCCGCCGAGTTGAACCGGGACACACACACCAGCGCGGCAACGCTGGCCAAGAATCCCATGTTGGTATAGGCGAAAAACTGGATCCGTTTTGTGTTCACGCCGGAAAGCCTGGCCGCCTTTTCGTTGCCGCCCATTGCGTACAGGTAGCGCCCCGGCACGGTGTTCGAGGTAAAGTAGTTGTACACCAGCACCACCACGGCCAGCAGAATCAAAATCACCGGGATGCCCTTGTCCTGACCCAAAAGCCAGAATACCCACATCACCACCGCGGGGATGAGCACCAGCTTTGCCACCAGCTAGGGCACCGCGTCCACCTGGTAGCCTTTTTTTGCCTTGCTGGCGCGGGTAACAAGCTGCATCACCACAAACATGGCGCATATCACCGCGCCGACGATGATGGAAACCGTCAGGGTGGCGCCGCCCGACGCGGGGATGTAGCTGTTGAAAAAGCGGGTAAACTCCATCGGGAAGGGCGAGATGGTCTTGCCGTCCAGGGTGGACCACGCCAGCCCCCGGAAGGTGAGCATGCCGGCCAGGGTGACGATGAAGGGCGGTATGCGCATGTAGGCGATCCAAAACGCCTGCCAGGCGCCCAGCAAAAGCCCCACCAGCAGGCAAATGAGGATGGACAGGTAGATGTTGAGCTTGAGGTTGACGATGAGCACGCCCGCCAGCGCGCCCACCAGGGCCACCACGCTGCCCACCGAAAGGTCGATGTTGCCGCCGGCGATGATGCACATCAGCATGATGAGACTATGATAATTGCTTCCTTAAATACTATGCCGCTTCCCTGAAAAAGCCAGAAATGCCGCCTGTTGTACACAGGCTACAAGCTTTCTTGGCTGTGTAATCGTAATTTTGATTAAATGTCCAACTTTTTGGGGTCACTTCAGCCTTACAGCGTCAAATGCTAGGCAGTAAAATATCAAGCGGAAAACTGGCAGACACGCACCATAGGTAGCGCGTCTGCCAGTTCCCAAAATCAACTATATACCATTAATATGAAATTTTACTGGTTGCGCAAAAACACACCACAAGAGTAGTTCGTGTACCGTCTGTGACTTTTGAAAGGCTATGTACCGACCGTGAACGGCAATAAATATGATGATACTATGATGAAATATTCAGATAACCGTCACGGACGGTACATAAAACATAGGGAACGCCATGTTGCATGTTGACATACGGAGTATTTTCGGTTAGAATAGACCTAGCGAACTTAGAATATTTGCGAAACAACGTTAGTTATCCGGCTTGCACCGACGGTACGCAGCCACCAGGTTCTAGTGAGAGCAATCTCATGTGGGTTCAAGTCCCTTCATCCGCACCATAACAGTTAAGGTAATTGATACAATCGTATCAGTTACCTTAACGTTTTTTTATGCCCAGAAAAGGCTGTAATACCGGGCTTTTTATCAAATCAATGCACCCGCTGTTCTTTATAAACCACAATATATAGTATTTTACGTAGTGAGTATTCTTGACTAATCACCACATATACGCTTCAATTCGTTTTTTGACTTGGCTATCGTTTTTCGATTAGTTTACCATAGAGCACCCTCGATTCAACCGAGGGTGAGAGAAAAGCCCTCTGTTTAAAAGAGGACTTTCATAATATAATGATGCTGTTTTTACAGCATTTCCGTGACCTCGGTGCCGTTCTTGAAGGTGAAAACTACTCTGCCGCCCTTGTGGACGGTCACATGATCGACCAGAGCGTTCCATGTTTCGTCCTTGAATACCATCGGCAGGTCGTACAGTTCACCGAGCTCAAAGAGGAATCCGCTCAGAATATCGCCCTTGAGCTCCTGAAGCTGACGCTGTTCCTGTAATGCCGCCAGCCGCTTTTTTGCCTTGTCGTAGCGGTCGATATAGCCATCGTAGCGGCTTCGGTATTCCGTCTGGTCGAGTGTGGTACTGGCGTTCTCGTCAACCAGCTTCTGTACCAGCCCGGAAAGCACATCAATCTCACTGGTTATCTCTGCGACTTCCTTATCGATGGCATTGAAATCAGTGAATGCCGTATGCAGAACCCTGCCATCATCGATGAGAGCCTCGCGGTCAATCATCAACTCGCTGACCGCCTTCAAGAACATCGCCTTTATGTCATCTTCATATAAATGAGGGGTTCGGCATTTTTCGACACCCTTGAATTTGCCGTTGCACTGCCAAATGGTACGGCGGTACTTGCTGTTGGAATGCCATACCTTTGAGCCATAATACCCACCGTAGTCTCCGCAGATAAGCTTTGCCGAGAATGGGCTTAGGCTGTTTTGATGTCGCCCGGTAGCTTTCCTTCGTAGCATTTCGTTCTGGACTCTATCCCATTCCTCCGGACAAATAATCGCCGGATGACTGTTTTCAACATACCACGACCTACTGCATCGATCCCACCGGCTCTGCGGCATCCGCCATTGTGGAGGAAATTCGCAGCAACGACGACGGCAATATGCTGTTGAACCTGCGTGATGCCGTCAAGCGCTACCACTATATGCTCTCTCACACGAATTTGATCAACGGTCTAAGCATGAATGCTACGGTCGAGTCAATCATGCCGTGGTGGCAGATCGCACTGTATGCCATTGATGTCGTGTTTGCACTGCTGATGGTGGGCAGTTTGTTCATGATGTTCCGCGCCAAGCGCCGCAGCGAAGAAAAAGCCTGAGATAGGAGGACACGAAAATGAAGAACCTGTTTCAAAACAGAGCCGTAGGCTTCTGGTTGGATCTTGCCGGGACCGTTCTGACACTGGTCGGTATTATCCTGTATGCCTTGTATGCTGCCGACACCGGCAGCAACAACGTCTGGGTATACATTGGACTTGTGGCGGCCGTGGCGGCCGGTGCAGCCGGGCTGGTAACGGACAATGACCTGCTGGCAATCGCAGCCCCGGCGCTCAGCGCGGTCTCCCTCTGCGCTTTTATTACGGATTCCGTTTATACCTTTGTCGGCTACTTCTTCGGCTTGGCGATGTTCGGCGACGTCAGCAAAATCGGCGCGATCATGCGTATCTGCGTGGTGGTCGCCATCAGTATGCTGGCACTTCTCATCAGTTCTTTCATGCGCAAAGATAAAGCCATGTAAAGTGATAAAGGTCTCGGAGGCTGTGCAGCGTCCGAGGCCTTTTGGAATCTCAGGAAAGGTATACCACTATGAAACCAACCCCACTTCTCACCGGCTGGACGTGCCGCCATTTGGGCGATACCGCACCCGGCAAAGCGGTGACCCTGCCCCATGATGCCATGCTGGCCGAACCCCGCACCGCTATAAGCGCGGGCGGCACCAATACCGGCTGGTACGAGGGATATGACTACGAATACCAGCGCACCCTGACCGTGCCGGAAAACGAGCTGGCAGACACCCACATTCTGGAGTTTGAGGGTGTCTACCATAATGCCGAGGTCTGGCTCAACGGTCAAAAGGCTGCGTTCCGCCCCTACGGCTACACCAACTTTTATGTTGATTGTGCGCCGTATCTGCACGCAGGGGAGAACGAGCTGCGGGTCATTGCCCGCAACGCCGACCAGCCCAATAGCCGATGGTATTCCGGTGCGGGCATCTACCGCCCGGTGCAGCTTTGGAAGGCAAGGGGCGCGCATATCACGCTGAATGGTGTTAAAATTCGCACTCTGTCGCTGCAGCCTGCCATCGTGGAGGTGCGCGTAAAGACCACCGCCCCCGGCACGGTACGCCTGACGGTGGACGACCTGCCCGCCATGCAGCAGGAGAGCGACGGCGAGGCCGTATTTACCCTGACCCTTGATAACGCCCGCCTTTGGACACCTGAAACGCCCAACCTGTACACCTGCCGCGTCAGCTTTGCCGATGATGAGGTGACCGAGACGTTCGGTGTTCGCAAGGTCGAGTGGGGTACGGACGGTTTCCTGCTCAACGGCAAGCGGTACATCATCCAGGGCGCGTGCAT
>ERZ772954.610-NODE-610-length-34315-cov-5.570811_pt1 | contig 34315 bp, 29 predicted proteins | sample MGYA00580684_ERZ772954 | MGnify/ENA primary metagenome ERZ772954 (study PRJEB29015, sample SAMEA2737654) | human gut metagenome | biome: human gut; feature: human-associated habitat; material: faeces | place: China | collected 2012 ...
TTCATCAAAGAACTTCACTTGGTTTTGAAAAACGGCACCAGCGATTCCAGAAAAGATTGGTTTTCCGTTGGCGAGTATAAGAAACTCCCGAATGAAGCCGGCGGCAGAGATACAGCCCTTCCGGAAGAAGTTGCCGATAAAATGAAGGCCTTGCTGACGGAATACAACGCCAAGGAAAAAAAGACCTTTGAGGATATTCTGGACTTCCATGTGAAGTTTGAGCGGATTCATCCGTTCCAGGACGGCAACGGTCGTGTGGGCAGATTGATTATGTTTAAGGAGTGCCTGAAATACAATATCGTTCCGTTCATCATTGAGGACAATCTGAAGATGTTCTATTACCGTGGACTAAAGGAATGGGGCAATGAAAAGGGCTATCTGGCAGATACCTGCCTGACCGCACAGAATAAGTATAAAGCGTATTTGGATTATTTTAGGATTGCATATTAAGCAAGAAGCGAGATGCAGCTATGTCAGCAGAAAAGAACTGGCAATTTGAACTTGAAGAATCATAAAAAATAAAAATCTCATGCAATAAATCGTCCTTTCCGTGCATTACACGGATGACAGGAGATGGAAACCTATGCTCAGTATGCTGATGACAACCGAATATGCTCCGGCAGAGGATCGGCACGAGCTGCAGCAGTTGCTGATTCACATTGCCGGCGGTGAGCGCGAAGCGCTGGCGGAGCTGTATCAGCGCACGAGATCGGCGGTGTACGGCTTAGCGCTGTCCTACCTCAAAAACGCACACGACGCACAGGATCTCACACAGGACGTCTACGTGCAGGTGTGGGACCGTGCGGAGCAGTACCGACTCACCGGCTCGCCCATGGGCTGGCTACTGGCTGTATGCCGAAATCTGTGCCTGACGCGCCTGCGGCGGGAGGAACGCCATGCCGCCCTCAGCGAGGAGGAATGGGACGCCATTCCCGCGCGGGAGTGCGGACTGGACGCAGATGAGCGTGCGCTGCTGCAAGGCGCATTGGCAAGCCTCACTGACGAGGAGCGGCGCATCGTGCTGCTCCACGCTGTTACGGGCCTGAAGCACCGGGAGATCGCGGCGCTGCTGGAGCTGCCGCTTCCCACCGTCCTGTCGAAATATCACAGAGCATTGAAAAAGATGCGCAGCTTTCTGGAAGGAGATGACGCCCGATGACCAATGAAAAAATGGAGCAGAGGCTGGCCGCGGCTCTTGAAAAGACCGCACCGGATGATGTGAACGGCGTTCTCTCCCGCTGTGAAGAGCGGAAAGGAACGGTAATTCCCATGACAACAAAGAAAATGGCAAATAGAAAATGGACAACGCTTGTGGCCGCCTGCCTTGCTGTAATGCTGCTGGGCGGCGGAGGCGTGTTCTACCAGCGAGCGAACGCGGTGGCGTCCGTGGTGTCGCTGGATGTGAACCCCAGCATTGAGCTGAAGGTGAATCGGAGTGAAAAGGTGCTCGTCTGTACGCCGCTCAACGAGGATGCAAAAGACATCCTTGCGGATATGAGCAATGGAGCTGACCTCAAGGGCGCGAAGCTCGATGTGGCGGTAAACGCCATCGTGGGAAGTCTCGTGCGCAACGGCTATCTCGACAGCATTTCCTCCGCCATCATGATCTCGGTGGAGGACAAGGATACCGCCCGTGCGGAAAAGCTCCAGCGTGAGCTGAGCAACACCGTGGACGGCGTGCTGCAGACGAGCGAAGCGAAGGCCGCCGTCCTGACGCAGACGCTCACGCAGGACGCAGGGCGGGAACAGCAGGCCCGGGAAAACAACATTTCCACCGGAAAAGCGGCGCTGGTGAACCACGTGCTCGCACTCAACTCCGCACTCAAGTTTGACGAACTGGCAAAGCTCTCAGTCGAGGAACTAAAGGATCTCGCGGAAGCGGGTGCGCCTGCCATGCCCATCGGCAAAGCTGCCGCCGCCTATGCCGCGGAGCAGTATGCCGGAACAACGGCGCTGGACTCCGTCACAGCGGAGGTCGATTCCGAACTGGACGAATTTCCCGCCCACTACGAGGTGGAGCTGCACACGGCGTGGGGCGAGTTCGAGTATCTGGTGGACGCTTACACGGGAAAGGTGATCAGCGGGCAAAAGGACCTGCCGTCCACCGTTTCCGCTCGGAATGACACGGTAAAAAAGCCCTCCCAGCCCGTCAGCCCGCCTGCCCAGTCCTCCCATCCCGCCCAGCCGTCCGGCAGCGCGGACATCGGTCACGCCAAGGCAAAATCTATTGCCCTGAATCACGCAGGTGTGAGCGAAAACGAAGCGTATGACATGGATATCGAACTGGACGATGAGGATGGAATACTCGTCTACGAGGTCGAGTTCAAATCCGGCAATATGGAATATGACTACGAGATCAACGCCGCCACCGGCGCGATCCTCAAGCATGAGTCGGAGTTGGATGACTGACGCGCAAAGCACTCCAGTAAAGCATATTTGGATTACTTTCGGATCGTGTATTAGGCAATAGGTTGAAAGGGACTCCCTTGACCGTCTTTGCAGTCAAGGGAGTCCACTTTACATATATTGCGATTACTTCTCCGCGTACAGCCGCCACAGGAAGGTCACGATCTGTGCTCTCGTGCAGCCGCTGCCGGGGCTGAAGGTGGAGCTCGTTGTGCCGTTGGTGATGCCGTTGTCCGTGGCCCACTTCACCGCTTCGGCGTAGTAGGCATCGGCGGCCACATCGCTGAAGGCAGGCGCGCCGTCGGCGGATGCCTTGGATGCCCGGAACAGGAAGGTCATGCCCTGAGCTCGGGTGCAGGTCGCATCGGGGGTGAACCGGCCGTCAGCCGTGCCGGTGGTGATGCCCTGGCTCAGCGCCCAACGGACGGCCTCCGCATAGTAAGCGTCACCGGAAACGTCCGCCAGATCCATCGCGTAATTCACCACCGGAGAACCGGCGGCCCGCCACAGGAAGGTGACGATCTGGGCCCGGGTGCAGGGCTGGTTGGGGCCAAAAAGGTCATTGCCGATGCCGCCGGTGATGCCCTTCTTCTGCGCCCACTTCACGGCTTCGTAGTAATAAGCGTCGATGGGAACGTCCTGGAGGGGACTGACCTTCACTTCCTCTACGAAAACGGCTTTGACCTCCACCTTCCCGGCGGGCATGATGAAGGTGAATTTGCCGTCGCCCTTGTCGGTCAGTTCAAGCTCCTTGCCGTCTTTGTCAAGCACCTTGAGGCTGTCCAGCTCGTAGCCCGCGTCCGGCTTCACCGTGACGGTCACACGGTCGCCTTGGCTGGCGTTCTTCGGGCTGACGCTCACGCTACCGTTTTCCGTCTTGTCCGGAATTCCGACGGCATAGCTGGGATCGGAGTCATCCCGGTCGGACGAGGACGATCCGCCGTCCCTCGACCAGTTCGCCGTGACGGTCACGCTGCCGTCCGGCATGGTGAAGGTGGTTTCGGCGGCGTTGGGATCATCAAAGGCAACATTGCTGCCGGACGTCCAGCCGTTGAAGGTGTAGCCGTCGCGGCTGCCCGCGCGGACGGTGACAACTCTGCCCGCCGCGTAATTCCCCGCGCCGGAGCTCTGCGCATAGCTGCCGTTCACAGTGACGGCATACTGGGTCTGCCGGGTGATCAGCGCCAGCTGCTGCGCGGATTCGTTGCCCGCGCTGTCCTTCGCGCTGAGGGAGAGAATGCCGGAGTTTGTATTCAGCGTACCGGGGACGGCAAAGCGGCCCTTGCTGTCGGCATAGATCGTTTCCGTTCCGCCGTAAAGGATCTCGCTGCCAGCGTCCGCCGTGCCGGTAATGGTGTACTCGCCGGTGTCCCGATTGGCGAAGAACACCGGGTCGGAGAGGGTCAGCACGGGAGGCGTCACGTCGCGACTCACCAGCAGGAATACGTTGGTCACGTCCTTAGCAGAGCTGTTTTCAACCATGCCGTCGATCTTGAGCATCAGACTGCCTTCAAAAGTGGGAATTTTATAGGTACCATTAGTCTCCTGCGTGATTTCATCAGTGGTGTCCATCCGTGTGACCTTATAGGTGACATTCTCCGTCGAGCAGCTTACCGCCAGCACATCATTGTCCTTGCCGCCCACATAGGCATGGTACACGCCGTTCTCGTCCGCGCTGACGATGGTGCCGTTCACGTTGAGCGTCATAGTCAATTCCTGGTACTTCGGCAGAAACACTCCATCGTCGGCAGACTGCGTTTCCTCGCTGTAATACTTGCTGCCCTTAAATGCACTATTCGGATTCACCGTAGTTTCGCCCGCGGCACTTGTGCTCTTCGATTCCTCAAGCCCCGTGGAAACGAGCTTGTAGGCGCTCACGCCGATTCTGTAATGCTCGTTCTCCTTGAGATTATTGGCGTTAGTAAACTCAGCAGGGTTCTCTTCGCTGACCTTAACGGCACCCCCGCCCACGGTCAGCGCCATGTCGATGGAGGTGGCTGGCTGTCCATTTTCGTCGGGTTTTTTAAGGTCATAGCCGAAGCCGGTGTCCTTCCACTCGCCTTTTGAATCCCGCTGATAGACCGTCACGCGGTAGCCGTCGGCGCCAGTCACGGCATCCCACGAAGCGCGCATCACCTCGTTGCCGACAAAGGTCAGCGTAACGCTTGCCGGAGCAGCAGGCTGATTGTCGTTTGTATAGGACACCGTGGTGTCAGACTGCCAGCTGTCAATGGCGGCAAGGGCGTTCACAGTTTCGATCTTTCCGTTCTCATCGGTGACCTCAACGCTCTTTTTCGTCATTAAGAAAGAGGTCACATAGTATTCGCCCGTGGGCGCGTGCGTACCGCTGGGGGGAACAGTGACGGAAATGGCTTGGGCTTGGATATCCGTCACAATTTGCTCGTCGATCAAGTAGTCCGCGCCGCCCTTTTCCTCGGCAAGATAGGTGCGCAGGGTATACTCTGTGTCCATTTCGGCGTATTCGACCAGGCCGGACACCTTATTCGAATTCGAATCCAACTCCAGAAACAGCTTTTCAAACGGTGTAACGGCAACTCCCTTAGATTTGTCCGTTACAAGCGTAAGGGAACCTGTGTTGACCTCATAAGTCCCGCCATTCTTCAGCCGCAGGAGTGCTACGCGGTATTTGTTTCCGTCAGCATGCTCGATAAGGTCGGTGCCCGCGTTGATCTCCGCGTTGGGATCGATCGTGCCGATCTCCTCTTCGCTCACGCCTTCCGCGCCTTCCTTTTTCACCCAGTTGATCTTGATGGAGTCATTCTCACCTTGTCTCTTAACAGACAGTTTGTCCTTGATATCCTCCTCGCTCACGCTCTCGCCAAACGCCAGCAGGATATACGGCGTTTCCTCCCCATTGGCGGTTACCTCAATTGTCGTAGAGTTTTCACTGCTGCCGTTCGTGAGCACAACGGGCTCCAGAGCCGTCAGCACCAGAGCCTCCTCACCGTCCTCAAGCGACACCGCCTGCACGACGGGCGTCACGCCGTGGTCCTCCCATTTCCACTCGGGCAGCTTTTTGATCAGCTTGCCCTCAAGACCCCATCCCTTACCATTTTCGAAGTTGGTTTTGATGATATTCGGAAGAATGACCCACGCGCGCACATCATAGAGCCAGTTCGTCGACTGTGCCATCGCGCCGAGGTAGACATTGGTGTTATTGAACGCCTGCTTCATGCCCTCGCTGACGCTGACGTTGCTGATCGGAAATTCCGTCTGTCCGCCGATGATCAGCTGAATATCCGTTTGCGACAGCTTTACCCCTCGGAGGCAGGGGATAAAGAAATTACTGGGGATCTGCAAGATGCCCTGCACCTTGCCGTTGGCGCCGATGCCGAGATACAATTTGTCCTTGTTCTTATTCACGCCGCCGAAGGCCCCCAGCTCGATGGAGGAGTCCAGAACGATCACATCAAGCTCTGTACTCGGCAGATTGAGCTCAAGCGCCTCCGAGCCGACGAGATAGACGCCCTCGTAGTCCGTGCCGTTATAAGTCCGCTTCTGCCCGTTGAGCTTGAGGGCGTAGCCAAAGCTCTTAATGATCTGCGCGCTCTCGCCCGCGCCGACGATACCGACATCCGTCGCCGTGAGGGAGATCTCACTCGGGCCGATCACCACGTCCCCCGTACCCTCGATGAGGTGGAGATAGGTGCCCGTCAGCGTGCCGCGCAGCTTGATGGGCGGAATGCCGCGGTAATCGCCGTTCACCGTTTTTGCCAGATCCATGAAGCCCGCGCCGCCGCCGTTGAGCTGACCAACGGGAATGGGCGGAATAAGGGGGATGCCGGGGCTTGCCTTGACATAGAAATACAGCGTGTTAGGCAGCAGGCTGCCGTCCTTTTTGCTGCGCGTCAGCTCCAGCTCCGCCTTGGTCTCAAAGAGGTCAAAGACGTTCAGCTCCAGTTCAAAGGCGTAGAGCTCATCATCCTTGAAGGTGTTGACCTCGCCCTTGACATCGGCAAGCTCCAGCGCCATCATCTTCGCGGTGGTAAAGCTGCCCGTGGCGTGGACGCCGTTGACCTTGAATTCATTTCCCTTCAAGCCGTAGCCCAGCTTTTTCATCGTAAATTCCGCGCCCTCGAAGATGGTCTGAAAGCCGATCTCGCCGCTGAACACAAGGTTTCCCGCCACGTCGGCGGTGGCCTTTTCCAGCGTCACCGTGGCGTAGGGGATGTCCACGTAGACGATGGCATCGTTGTTACCGGGGTCAATACCAAATGTAAAGCCGTCCCTTGTAAGCTCGATCTTCAGATCCTTACCACTGCCTTTGGGCTGGTAGAATTTGAAGGTCGGCGCGCTCAAGCTCACGCCGCTTTGCTCCACGGTTCCGTCCTTTTTAATGACAAGACTTCCCTTCGTCTTATCCCACGTTGCCGTGACGGAGGGGGACAGCAGCGCCGCCCCGCCGGTAAAGGTGAAGTCTTCTCCGTTTTTGCTCTCATAATCGCCGTTGATGAGGGCGACGGGCTCTCCGTACCGCTTTTTCAGCGCCGAAAGCGCCGCGTCGTCGGCCACGTGTTCCACCGTCACGCCGCTGCCGCTGGAGAAAACGGCCAGCCGCTTGGCACTGATGGAGATATTCACCTTGTCCGGGTTGGTGGGGATGGGCTGCGTCAGCTTTGTCAGGTTGCGGAAGCCCCAAAGGAAACGCCGGGGATTCGCGCTGTTATTTTCATCACCGAAATAAAAACCGACCTCATTCCCGCACTCCACCCGGGTGTCGCCGGGGCGGCTGGCAGGCGTTACGCTGACCCTGTCCGGCAGGTAAGCCTTGATGGTGCCGTTTTTATAGTATTCCGACAGTCCCACAAAGGGATTGGCCCAGTTGTAGCCGTCCGTATAGACCTCGGTGATGTAATTGGAGCACCAGTCACCACCTTGCGAGAGGGTGTTCCATGTTCTTAGGTCCTCTATCTTGCTTGTAATCACGGAGTTTTCGGTTGAAATTACTGTGTTCTTATCATAATTGTAGACGAGTTGGTTCATTTTGAGAGCGGGGCTGTCCGCGGCGTTTCTGTGACCCATGGCGGCAAAGCCGCTGAGGGTATAGCCCCATCGCGTCTCAAGCTCAATGCCCAGAGAGCCATTAGAATCCGCGCTGGTGATCTTGATATTGTCAACGCTCGTCAGAACGCCCCATGCGCCTTCCGAAGACAGCTTTGCGATCTCATAGTAGACCGTGGTCGTTCCTGTGACGGTTTTCCCGGACACCGTGGCCGTCAGGTCGTACTCCACCTTGATGGCATTTGCGGTTCCGTTGGGCGTTTTCTTCACAGAGCCGATGTGTTTCAGGCGGAGTTCGGCGGGATGCACGATATCCCGCTTGTTATATCCGGAGCCCTTAAATGTAACAAAATTACAATACGGCATCTGCCTGTCTGTTGGGTCGGCGCTGTCCGCCGCCGGGGCCGTGGAGAGCGTGCCGTCCTTCCGCACGATCACGCGGAGATAGTCGTTTCGCAGCTCCCACGACCCGCTGTTCAGCTTTTTCGCTGTCACGGTACCGCTGTCGACCGTCTGGATGTCTCCCAAATAGGCCACAGCCTCCGTGGGCAGCAGGCACAGCAGCAGGCACAGCGTCAATAACAGGGTGATCGTTTTTTTCATGATGCGTTTCCCTCCTTGTCTGTCTCATTGTTCTTTTCTCTTTTCTCTCGCTCATGCAGGCGCATACAGACCACCGTCAGCACAGCGGCGGCCGTAAAGGAAGCCACACCCACCAGCACATAGCCGCCTGCGCTGTCCGCCAGCAGCGTCGCGCCGTAGGCCCCCTGGACGGCGGCGCCGGGTGCCCCGTCGGTGAAATGGGCCAGCGCGCCGGTCAGTCCCAGAGCCAGCACGGTACACAGCGTTCCCAACCGCCGCAACACCGTCCGCTCCCGATTTTGGATCAGCCGCAGGGCCGTCTGCTTCACACGCCGGACGCGCTCCGTGGTGTCATACATGCCCCTTCCTCCTTCCCGAAAAAAAGTCCTTACATTACCATAGGGACAAAAACGGAGAAAACTACGCACCCAAAATTGAAAAAATTTCAAAAAAAATCAGACCGTCCTGTTGGACGATCTGATGAGACTGTATTTACGCCTCGGCCTTCCGCGCCAGCAGCCGGAAGCACAGCGCCGTGGGCAGCGGGACAAAGTAGGCGATGAGCTGAGGCGTCCCCCCGGCGCTGACCAGAAGGTTGTAGATGGCGTGGTAAATGATGGCCACGCACAAAAGCGCGAACAGGCAGGCCGCCCGCAGGGGACGGCTGTCCCACACGGGGCGCAGCGCGCCGCCGTACACATTCCCGCAGACCACGTGCATCGCACCGGTGCCAAAGCCCCGGATCAGCAGAAAGAGAATCTGATCCGCGCCGTTCTGCGTGAGGTAGCAGACGTTCTCAAAGGTGGCAAAGCTGGCGGCCACGATGACGGCGGCCAGCCGGAAGCGGGCGAAGGTCGGCTCAAACACTGCCAGAAAGAACAGCAGCGGCAGCAGCTTCATGATCTCCTCCACCACAGGCGCGATCTGGGTGGCGGCGTTGACGGCGTCCGCCTGATACAGCCGGGCGAAGAAGGTGTTGAGATAGGCGGAGAGCAGACAGGCCCCCATCCCCGCAAGGCAGAACACCAGTGCGGCGCGCTGTCCCCGTTTTAGGGACAGCAGCGCCACCACCAGCGGGGCCGCCATGCAGACGAATACATTTTCGATATAGGTCACGCTGTCACCGCCTTTCGCACTGCGGGCAGAAACAGGAGCAAAACGAGGGTCAGCAGGAAATCGAACCAGAAATAGGGGTTCGTCAGCGTGTCGCTCACCCAGAAACAGGAGGCCGTCCACAGGGCGTACTCCAGCGCTGTGAAGGCCAGCACCGTTCCGTGAAACCGGCGCAGCCGCCCGTTTTCCGTCTTTTTCGCCCAGACGAGACCCCGCACCGCGCACCACGCCAGCATCATCGTCAAGCCGCACATGAGGACGTTGAGAAGCAGATCGCCGTGGGTGACGTACAGCACGAACTGCGGCAGGCAGAACGCCGGCGCCAGCCAGCATAGTCCTGTCCGGGACTGCCGCTCCGCCGCGTCGGGCAGCGTCAGCGTCAGGGCCAGCAAAAAGACATAGCTGGCCAGCCACGCAAGGTCGGAGACGTAAAAGATCTGCGGGGTCTCCTGCCGCAGCAGCAGATGCAGCGTCCAGTAGAGGGTGCCCAGGGCGAAGGTGCCGTAAAAGCAGGTCAGCAGAAACCACGGCTGCCTGCGGCTTTTGAGATACGCCCGCAAAGCGGCGCAAAAGCCCGCCGCCACGGCGAAAAACTGCAAGAGATAGTCCCAGAATTCAATCATCGTACCGCTCCTCGTCCGCCGTGTCCCGCTCATGCCCCCGCAGGCGGACGCACAGCACCGTCACGCACACGCCTAACGCGAAGGCCAGCAGGCCCACCACGAGATAGCCAAGGCTCCGGCCGCTGAAAATGCTGGCGGCCATGCCGCCGCCCAGCGCCGCATCGGAAAAGCCCTCCGTGATGCCGGGCATGGCCAGCGCGAGGGAAACGATTATAGCGAGACAGGCCGCTGTCCCGGCGCAGAAGATCCCACGGGCGCGGCGGCGCTGCCGTTCCCGCTCCAGTTCCCTTGCCCGCCGCTTGGCCGCGGCCAATCGTTCAGCTGTCGTGCGCATCCGTGATCCCCTCCTGTTCCAGCCGCTTTCGCAGCGCGTTTTTTCCACGGTAAATGAGGTCCGCCACCTGCTTTTCCCGCTTGCCCATGACGGCGGCGGTCTCCGCGTGGCTCAGTCCCTCAAAATAGACGAGGAACAGCGCCTCCCGGTAGTCCTCGTGCAGCTCTGCCATGCAGGTCCGCAGGAGCCGCGCCCGTTCTGCCGACTGCACGGTTTCCTCCACCAGCTCCCGGGCCTCCGGTTCCTCCGTCAGCGCGTCCAGCGAAAAGCAGTTTCTCGCCCGCTTTTTGTGCAGCAACCGCAGGGCCATGTGCCGCGCTGACTGGTAGAGGTAGGCGCGAAAGCCGCCGTCCCGGATGGCCGGCCTTTTGGCGATGAGATAGGCAAAGGCCTCGATCATCAGGTCCTCCGCCTCGTGAAGGTCGCGGAGGTAGCCGTCCAGATAGAGGGTCAGCTTGGTGCCGTAACGCTCCATAAGCTCGCCCAGGGCGTCCTCGTCTCCGCCGAGGTAACGGCGGTATAATACTTCGTCTGTCATCTCTCCGCCGCCTCCCTTTGCCGCTTTTTTCATGATTATAACACGCCCCATACGCCCTTGTCGATAGAATTGATATACCCGAAAGACTCCTGCCATCAGTTCCACGCCCCAGGTCATCGCCGCCCGTGCCAGCAAAAAGCGGATAAAACACTTGAAGTCCAATTCCGGTTTCTTCATTTCCGCATTGAACGTCTTTTACCTACCATCTCTTGACAGTAGGTAATCATTCTTTGCCGATGCGTAGCATAACGAAACGTTCCGCTGTGTTGCGGCACAGTAGTCACAGGCAAAAAGGAAATTCCGCCCCTTTTCGGAAATTTACCTTTTATAATTTGACATATTTCTGAAATGTATTTCATCTGTTCTGTGTCACAGCTGGGATATATGTCCAGACTGGCATTGCCGACGCGCAGCGTAGCGGAACGTTTCGTTGTGTTGCAGCACAGTAGTCACAGGCAAATATGAGGCGCTTAGGCGCATTTTGCAAAAGTCGGATGAGTCGGTCCCTGTAAACCGCGCCCCGGCCGGGCAGAAAAAAACAGCGGGAAATCTCGAATGAGGTTTCCCGCTGCTTGCGTATGAAGTTACTTCATGGTGCGATACAGGAAGGTCACGATCTGGGCGCGGGTGCAGCCGTTGTTGGGGCTGAAGGTGGAAGCGGACGTACCGTTGGTCACGCCGCTCTCCACGGCCCAGGCCACTGCGTCAGCATAGAAAGCATCGGCCGTCACGTCGGTGAAGCCGTTCACCGTGGTGGGCGCGGTGCCCAGTGCGCGGTACAGGAACGTCACGCTCTGAGCGCGGGTGCAGGTGGCGTTGGGGCTGAAGGTGCCGTCGCCGGTACCCAGCGTGATGCCGTTCTCCACAGCCCAGGCCACAGCCTTGGCGTAGTAGCTGTCTGCGGGAACATCCGCGAAGCTCACCGTGCTCTTAGGCTCGGGAGAGCCGGCGGCGCGCCACAGGAAGGTGACGATGTGGGCGCGGGTGCAGGAGCCGTTGGGGTTGAAGGTGCCGTCGCCGGTACCGCCGGTGATGCCCTTCTTGGCGGCCCACTTCACGGCCTCATAGTAGTAGGCGTCGGTGGAAACGTCCGCGAAGTCCAGCGTCTCGATCTCAGCGAATTCAGCGGAAACCGTCACCTTGGAGGCAGGCATGGTAAAGGTAAACTTGCCGTCGCCCTTGTCCTTCACCTTGATCTTGCTGCCGCTGGCGTCCTTCACGGTCAGGGTGTCCAGCTCATAGCCGCTGTCGGGCTTGACGGTGATGGTCACGGTATCGCCCTTGGAGGCGTTCTTGGGGCTGACGGTCACATCGCCGTGCTTGACAGAGGGCGCGGAGACGTCATAGCGTCTGGAGGAAGAGCTGGAACCGCCGCCGGAGCTGGGCACCACATAGGTGACCGTACCGGACAACTCAAAGGTGCTGAAGCCATAGATGGTGAACACAGCGCAGTTATCCTCGATCTTAAAGCTGCCAGCGCCGCGCATACCGCCCACGGATTCGTTGATGAAATACTCATAGCCGCCGCCGGTAAACTTATGGAGGATCTGCTTGGGGGTAAAGAGCTTACCGTCAACGGTAGGCAGAGGCAGCTTTACGGTGATGGGGTTGTTGTTGAGCATCCCATTGGAGACAGGAACGGTGCCCTTTACAGTGCCATTGACCTTGACGGTGGCAACGGGAGATGCCTCAAAGGTCAACTGACCCTTAGCAAGGTCAGCAGCCTTCGCCTCGACCTTGACGGCAACCTCGATTTCTACCTTATCATTTTCAGCAACAGTTGCACCAGACTTCGCAACAATGTCGGCCTTCTTGGCAGCCTCGGCCACGCCATCAACGTTGGCGTTTCCGATGACATTGTTGATTGCAGTCTTGTCGGTGCCAGTGATATCGCCGCTCACAGTCGGTTCGGTCTTATCCTTGACAACGATCAGTGCACCGGCGGGCTTGGTACCCTCTTTCACGGTGTAGGGATAATCGCCATTGTTGGAGGCATCAACATAGTGGCCAGCCGCAACATAAGCGCTGGGGTCGGAGGAGAACAGACCGCCAGAGATGGCGATGGTTGCATTAGAAGTACTGCTCTTAACAATTGCCGCCTTTGTTCCGGCAAACTGACCGCCGGAAATGTTCACAGCCGCATTTTGGCTGCTGACTTCGGCAACAGCATATGTGGCACCGGTGAACGTACCACCGGACACGGTAAGAGTACCAAGATCAATCTCAGCACCACAACCACAGTTGTAAATGCCGTATGTCTCAGCGTTAGCGTCACTTGCAGCAGTAAAGGTACCGCCTGTGATTTCTGCAATATTGTGATTCTGAACAACCGCCTGATAATAGTTGCTGAACGTACCGCCATTGATCGTTAACTTTGCGCGGTCATCGTTCTTGATCGTATTCAGACCGCCGCGGAACATACCGCCATCAATCGTCAGGATAGGCTGGTCAAGTCCCTTATTATTGGTGTAGTCACCGGCGTTAAAGTATCCATTAGAAACAAGGCTGGAGAATTTACCAAGAGAGGCATTGTTCCCAGCAGTTTGCACAATTGCGCCATCATTGATAGTCATGGTGCCAACGTTCTTGATGGTGTACCAAGAGTTTTGGCCACTCTCGCCTTTGTTCTTGCCGTTTTCCTTAGAACGATCAAAGGTACCGCCATTTACGACAACAGTTCCCTTATTGTACAGCGCACCTTTAGCATGAGAAATATTATCAACCTTGCCCGTTCCCGCGATAGTCAAGTTACCATTGTTCAGAATGGTGTGATCCTTCACGTTGGTCAAGGTCTTACCGTTCAGATCAAGCGTGATGGTCTTGCCCGCGGGAATCGTGACATCCTCGGTCACATCCTTCAGCAAGGTGACGGTAGCATTATCAGCTGCCTTGACAGCATCGGTGAGGGTCTTGTAATAGGTATCACCGACCTTGGCAACTGCGTTGGTTTCGCCCAATTTCTCCACAGTGCCATCGGCAGACTGCACATAATCAGAGGGGATGTACTTGGAAATATCGGCATCAAATCTACCGCCGGTTACCGCTGCGGTACCACTGTTGGATGCATCGTAACGATCCACAATCATTTCCTGGGTATCGCTGGCGTGCTTAAATTCGCCGCCAGAAATGCTCAGCTTGCCGATGGTATTGGCATCGGCACCATAAGAAGAGGTGAACAGTACCGCGGAAGCGGTATCCAGAGTCTGGAACGTGCCAGCAGTGATTTCAGCCTTGTTCCAGTTCATAATGACATACTGGGCAGTATTGGAGAAATTACCGCCATTGATGGTCAGTACACCAAAGGAATCATTCTTGACCGTGTTGATACCGCCGGCAAAATTGCCGCCCATGATCGTCAAATCGCAATCGGCAGTTGCATCGCCGCCATTGCGGATCATGCTGGAATAACCGCCAGCGTTTTCAACGGTAACGCCAGTGTTAATTTCCATGGTACCGTAGTTGGCAATGGTGTACCAACTGTTTCCGCCGTTGCCATAGGGGGAATAGGTACCCTTTTCGGCAGAACGCTTAAAGGTGCCGCCATTCAAGGTAACCTCGCCGGAGTTGACGATTGCGCCCTTTCCGTGGCTGGTGTTGTCCACAACACCAGTGCCAACACTGTCGCTGATATTCAACTTGCCACCTTTTTCAACCGTAATGGTGTGGCCGCTGGCATTGGTAAGTTTGTGGCCGTTTAGATCCAGATAAATGTTTTTCCCGGCGGGAACCACCACATCTTCTGTCAGATCATCCAACAGTTTAAACGTGGGAGGGGTTTCCATCTGCCCAAGCCGGATAGCCTCTTCCAGAGTGTCAAAATGTGCAACTACGTCATCATAACGGGGATCATCATTGATCTTGGCTACCTTATGATGACAGTCAGTGCCTCCTTCGCAATCATAACTCGCTCCTTCCGCCATTGCCGCTGTTGGCAGCAGCGTCAAGGCCATTGCCAGCGTCAGCAAAATTGATAGAAATTTTCGTTTCATACTGTATCCTCCCATGAGTATAAAATATGTGCCCCGCTACCGCTGCAGGGCCGATAGATACCTATAGCATACTCCCCCCGCCCGGAATATGCAAGTACCCTACCGGGTAAATATTAGGAAATTTCCTATAAGCTGTCCGAAAAAGCAGAAAAACAGCGGGAGTGCTGACCGGAAGTCACCTCCGCGGCAAAGTCCCGTCGATTTTCATTGCCATACCGATGGAACCGTGGTATACTATTCCCGTTGAAAAAACAAAACGAAGGAGAGATGACCATGGACCCCATCAACGAGATCGAACTGGAGGACTGCCCCGTATGCCGCGGCGCCGGTTATATTGAGGACGAGCAGGGCTGGTGCATGTATGCGTGCTGCCTGAACTGCGGCACGGAGACCGCCCACGTCAGCTACAAGACGCCGGAGGAGCGGCTGGAGGCCGCCCGTCAGGCTGCCTACCTGTGGAACATCGGCAAGGTGATCCACAACGGCATGTGTGACTGATTCCCACGCAAAGAACGCGCAAGTGAGAGCACTTGCGCGTTTTTCCTTTGGCTGATACAATACAGGAAACAACTTCCGGGAGGAACACAGTATGATTCGTGAGATCTGCAGGGATGAGACGTTTCTCGCCCAGAAGGCCGCTCCCGCCACGGCGGACGATCTGGCCACGGCCCAGGACCTGCTGGACACCCTGACCGCCCACAGGGACGGCTGCGTGGGCATGGCGGCCAACATGATCGGCGTTTGTAAGCGCATCATCGCCTTTGACAACGAGGGGACGTACATGGTGATGTTCAACCCCGTCATCGTCCGGCAGTCCGGGCCGTATGAGGCCCAGGAGGGCTGCCTCTCCCTCTCCGGCGTCCGGAAAACGAAACGGTTCCAGACCATCAAGGTCCAGTGGCAGAATGAACAATTCCAGACCCGGCTGAAAACCTTCACCGGCTGGACGGCGGAGATCATCCAGCACGAGATCGACCACTGCGAGGGGATTTTGATATGATTCTTTACTTTTCCGGCACCGGGAACAGCGGCTACGCGGCCCGGCGCATTGCCGACGGGCTGGGTGAGCCGCTGCTGTGCCTGAATGACCGCATCAAGGCCGGGAACACCGCCCCTGTGGAGACCGGGGAGCGGCTGGTGATCGTCACGCCCACCTACGCATGGCGGATCCCCCGCATCGTGGAGGACTGGCTGCTGCATACAGAGCTGACCGGGGCGAAGCGGGCGTGGTTCGTCATGACCTGCGGCAGCGAGATCGGCGATGCCAACCGTTACAACCGCCGCCTCTGCCAGGCGAAGGGCCTCGTCTGCATGGGCACGGCGCAGATCGTCATGCCGGAGAACTACATCGCCATGTTCAATGCCCCTCAGGCGGAGGAAGCCCGGCAGATCGTGGCCAGAGCGGAGCCGGACATTGACAATGTGATCGCCGCCGTCCGGGAAAACCGGGCCTTTCCCCCGCCCCGGAGGAAATTCTATGACCGCTTTATGAGCGGGCCGGTGAATCCCATCTTCTATTCCTGCTTTGTAAAGGCAAACGCCTTCACAACCGGAAATGCCTGTACCGGCTGCGGCCAGTGCGTCCGGCGCTGCCCCACCAACAACATCACCCTGCAAACCGGGAGGCCCGTCTGGGGGCAGGACTGTACCCACTGTATGGCCTGCATCTGCTACTGCCCCGCGGAGGCCATCGAGTACGGCAAAAAGAGCCTTGGCAAGCCACGGTATCATTTTGAAGCGCTGTGAGGGGCTTCTGGACACGCAATTGCAGACTATGTGCAGGGCAGCCGCCCTGCGCATAGTTTTTGTTGGAACGAAGATGCTATATTTAAGAGGTTTTGATCTCGCTTTTTCGCGCACTGCCGCCTCCGGTGCGAGCGGAGAAAATCACGGTGACTTCCCCCGCAGCCAAACTTTTTTCTTGCATTTTTCCTCATTTTTTGTATCATAAAACCGTACACCATACACCGATATACAGCAGGAGAACTCTTTTTGACTCCGAGGATTTTTTATGAAACGCGATGACAAGCTGTTTTCCATTGGCGAGATCGCCAAGGCATTGGGCGTGACCCGCCGCATCATCCTTCACTATGAGGAACGGGGGCTGATCGAACCGGATAAGCGGGATGACGCCACCAACAACCGCTACTATACCATTGATACCTTTACCAAGCTGCGGAGCATCCGCAGTCTGCAGAATCTGGGACTGACGCTGGATGAGATCCGGGACTACTACAACGATTCCACGGATCTGATGCCGCTCATTCGCCGGATGGAGGAAATGCGGGACCAGCTGAATCTCAACATCGAAAAGCTGTACGAGCGGGCCAAGGTATCCTCCGCTCAGGTCAAGGAGCTGGAGCTGCCGCAGCAGCTCATATACCGCCGCACCTACCGTAGCGATAACGTGGCGGACAAGACCGTTCTGCTCCGCAACACGGCTTTGGAGGCCATGCGGGCCCACGGTACGGATATCACCCGGCGGATGTACTTCATCCAGTTCCCTATCGACCGCCCGGCCGAGGTGTCCTTCTGCGTGGCCGTTCCCCCGGGCAGTGAGGGAGAATATGTGGAGACCGCAGCGCCTATGCGGGCCATCTGCATCTATCACCACGGTGCGTATGAGGAGCTCCCCGCCGTGTGCCGCCAGCTTCTGGACTACGCCAGGGAGCACGGCCTGACGCCGCAGGGCATCCTGCGCCATACCTATCTGGAGGGGCCGCCCCAGCATAAGGACCCCGCAAAGTTCATCACTCAGGTCATTCTGCCAATCGTGTAATGGTATTTCGCACAGCGCCTATCTCCATACCCGCCAGAGTTGTCTCCGGCGGACACCGTAAAATCAGGCTTCCGCAAGGGCCGGCGGTTCAGAACCGCCGGCCCTTGTATCGGATCTGCGCAAAAAAGCGCGGCTCCCGCCGTCCGAGATCTCGATTTTTTTGCATATCCGAACGTCCGATCCGACCGGGGCAGGACGGAGCATTTTCCGCGTATTTATTTTGCACGAAATTGAAAAACCTTCCATTCTTTTTTCTGCTGTAACTTTTACAAAAGATAAAACGCGGGCAAAAAAGCTGTTGACATTTGGCGTTCACCTTGCTATGATTCAACCAACAAAAACGCGATGACACAGAGTAGTAAGCAGGGCGATCCTCTCAGAGAAGTGCCGGTTGGTGCGAGGCACAGCGCGATCAAGCTGCCGAACTGGCTGTACAGCGGCTGCGTCGAATTGGAAGTAGATGCAGACGGGAGCTCCCGTTACAGTAGCAGGGATATGATGGTATCCCGTTGAGTGTGTTTCCAATACAGGAAACAAAGAAGAGTGGTACCGCGGAGGGTTTTCTACCTTTCGTCTCTTCTGCCAACCGGCAGGAGCGACGAAAGGTTTTTTGTTTTTCCTGCCAACCATCGGACAACATTTGCAGGAGGAAGAAATCATGAAAACCAACACCAAAGTCCCCAAGACGCCCTTCTTTGCCGCCTTCTCCGTCGGCGCGGTCCTGTTCTCTGCTCACGCAGGCGGCGGCTTCGCCACCGGCAACCAGGCCAACACCTATTACGTGGGCCTTGGCTGGACCGGCATCATCTCCGCCATTGCGGCCATGCTGCTTTTGACCCTCACCATGCGGGAGGCCATGATCATGTACAACTCCCGTGGTCTGACGAGCTACAAGCAGCTTTTTGAAACGCTGTACCATCCCTTTGACAAGATCGAATGGGCCTTCGAGGTATTCTTCTACATCATGGTGCTGATGGCCGTCGCCGCCGCCATCTCCGGTGCAGCCTCCGCCCTGAATAACTACTTCACCATCAACTACTACATCGGCGTTGCCATTGTCGGCGTCATCGTCCTGATGCTCACCATCTTCGGCGCAGGCATCGTCCGGGCCGCCTCCGCCTACATGGGCATGGCCATTCTGGTCACCGCCATCAGCATCTATGTCATCGGCATCTTCAAGAGCGACAGCAGCATCTTCTCCGTCCTCGCCGCCGACTTTGAGACCACCGGCTTCATGAATATGCCCAAGGCCATCCTCAACGCCTTTACCTACGCCGGTTTCCAGTGCGTGACCCTCCCCACCATGATCGCCTGCGGCACCACCATGAAGAACAAGGCTGGCTGCGCCAAGGCCATGTGGATCTCCTTCGTGATGAACGCCGTCGCTCTGGTCCTCTCCGTGTTCATGCTCATGAGCTGGCAGAGCGTTTACACCGCCGTGGAGGGCGGCTCCACCATCCCCACCCTCACCGTCTGCAAGATCATCGGCATCCCCGCTATGGTGGCCGTTTACGGCACCTGCCTGCTCCTCTGCCTCATCTCCACCGGCGTGACCACCATCTTCGGCTTCGTGGCCCGGTTTGAAAAGCTCCCCGTGTTCAGCGGCATCCAGTCCGCCCCGGTCCGCAGCGCCATCGTTTCCGCATTCATCATCGTCCTCTCCATGACCATCTCCATGGCCGGCCTCACCAACATCATCAAGTACGGCTACGGCTACTGCGGCTATCTGGGCATCGCCGTTGTGGTGGTCCCCTTCCTGACCGTTGGCGTATACAAAAACCGTAAATACTGCAAGGAGCACGCCTTCGCCAATGCCAACGCCGAGGAGGAAGCCGCTCCCGCCGTTCGCAGCAGCGTCCGTGCCAATCCGGTGACCGCCGACTGAGCCCGTCTCATCAACCAAGCGTTTTTTAAGAGGTGTTTATTATGCAAAAAGCTCTTTTTCCGGGATATACCGTAGGCCCTGACGCCTATGACGATATTGTCAACATCTGCTCTGCCTATGGCAAAAAGGCCGCCATCATCGGCGGCAGGAAGGCGCTGGCCGCTGCGGAGCCTCAGATCCGCAAGGCGGTGGAAGGCTCCGGCATCGAGATCACCGGCACCTTCTGGTACGGCGGCGAGGCCTCCCGCGAAAACATGGATATGCTCCGGCCTCAGGTGGCGGACGCCGACATGATCTTCGCGGTGGGCGGCGGCAAGGCCATCGACACCTGCAAGGTGCTGGCCCACGAGACCAACCGGCCCTTCTTTACCTTCCCCACCATCGCCTCCACCTGCGCCTCCTGCACCAGCCTTGGCATCGTGTACCATCCCGATGGCAGCCTGCGGGAATACTCCTTCTCCAAGATCCCGCCCAACCACATTTTCATCAACACGGAGATCATCGCCAACGCCCCGGCCCGCTACCTGTGGGCCGGCATGGGGGATACCATGGCCAAGCACTATGAGTGCACCATCTCCTCTCGCAACGATGTGCCCGCCCACTCCGACGCTATGGGCATCGCTCTCAGCTCCATGTGCGCCGCTCCCATCCTCCGCTGGGGCAAGCAGGCCATGGCGGACTGCGAGGCCCACAGGGTCACCCCGGAGCTGACGGAGATCATCGAGGCCATCATCATCTCCACCGGCTATGTCTCCAACTTCGTTCAGGTGGACTACACCACCGGCATGGCCCACGCCATGTACAACGGCTTCACGATCCTGCCCTCCACAGAGGAATACCACCATCTCCACGGCGAGGTAGTCTCCTACGGTATCCTGGTCATGCTCACCGCCGACAAGCAATACGCGGAGCGGGACCGGCTGCTGGCCTTCAACCGCTCCATCGGCCTGCCCACCCATCTGGCGGACATCCACGCCAGACCGGAGGACCTGCCCGCCGTTACGGAAAAGGCGCTGGCGGGCATCGACGTCCGGGTCTGGCCCTACCCCGTCGCCCAGCAAATGCTGATCGACGCGGTAATGGAGCTGGAGCAGGTCGGCTGATCCGGCAAGGCGAACCGTTTCCGCCAGAAAAAGTCAGAAAAACCCCCGGAGCAACAGGTCGATCAAGACCGGTTGCTCCGGGGGTCATCCTTTCATTTGGGGAGAGAAACAGCAGACTGAGGGAAGCGGCATGGGAGATCCCCCCTGCCCCGCCACGAGAAAAAGCCCTGTCCGGCGCAATCACACAGATTCCTGCTTCTCCCGCTCGCTGATTTTACATTCAAAGCGGTCCTTGTTGGAATCCTGCGGGATGGGGGTGGGATAGCCGCCGCCGAAGCAGGCGGTGCAGAAGCCGCTCTCCGTATGGTCGGCCAGCTTCACCACGTCGCTGAGGCTGAGATAGCCGAGAGAATCCACACCGATGATTTCAGCGATCTCCGCAACCGTGTGGTGGTTGGCGATGAGCTTGTTTTTGTCGTCAATATCCGTGCCGTAGTAACATTCGGACACAAAGGGCGGCGCGCTGACCCGCATGTGGATCTCCTTCGCGCCGGCCTTGCGCAGCAGGTCGATGGTACGGCGGCAGGTGGTGCCCCGGACGATGGAGTCATCGATCAGCACCACGCGCTTGCCCTCCACCACGGAGCGGATGGGGTTCAGCTTGATGCTGACCTCATTTTCCCGCATATCCTGCGTGGGAGAAATGAAGGTGCGGCCGATGTATTTGTTCTTGATAAAGCCCATGCCGTAGGGGATCCCGGACTGCCGGGCGTAGCCCATAGCGGCGTCCAGACCGGAGTCCGGCACGCCGATGACGATGTCCGCCTGCACGGGATGCTCCAGCGCGAGGAACGCACCGGCCCGCTGACGGGCCACATGAACGCTGCTGCCGTCGATCACGGAGTCGGGGCGGGCAAAGTAGATGAACTCAAAAACGCACAGTCTCCGGGGCGCGATGCCGCAGTGGGATCTGTCGGACTTGACGCCGTTTTTGTCCGCCACCACGATCTCTCCGGGCAGAATATCCCGCTCAAAGCTGGCGCCCACGGCGTCCAGTCCGCAGCTTTCAGAGGCGAACACCACGCTGCCGTCCTTCAGCCTCCCCATGCACAGGGGACGGAAGCCGTGAGGGTCCCGGACGGCGATCAGCTTGCTGGGGGACGAAATGACCAGAGAATACGCCCCCACCAGACGGTCCATGGCGGTGGAAACCGCCTCCTCGATGGAACCGTGCTTCAGCCGCTCCTGCACAATGATGTAGGCGATGACCTCGGAATCAGTGGTGGTATGGAAGATCGACCCCTGGCTCTCCAGCTGGAGACGCAGCTCCTGGGAGTTGGTCAGGTTGCCGTTGTGGGCCAGCGCCATGCGGCCCTTATAGTGGTTGACCAGAATGGGCTGGACGTTGCGCTTGTTGTCCGAACCGGTGGTGCCATAGCGCACATGGCCGACGGCGATGTTGCCAAGCCCCAGAGAGCGGAGCCGCTCCTTGGGAAACACATCGCTGACCAGCCCCACATCCCGCCAGGAGCGGAACAGGCCGTCATCGTTGACAACGATACCAGCGCTTTCCTGTCCACGGTGCTGAAGGGCGTACAGAGCGTAATAGGCTAACGAGGCCACATCGGTGGTGACATTGGAGTAAACGCCGAATACGCCGCATTCCTCGTGGAGGTGGCGGTCATCGCCGGCAGCCGGAGCCGCCTTATCAAGATCAGAGCGTGCCATACATTTACTGCGCATCGTGATCCAGCAGACGCTTCATGATCTCGGCGTAGGCGTCCTCAACGCCGCCCAGATCCCGGCGGAAACGGTCCTTATCCAGCTTTTCATGGGTCTTGGCGTCCCACAGGCGGCAGGTGTCGGGGCTGATCTCGTCAGCCAGCACGATGGACCCGTCGGCCACCTTGCCGAATTCCAGCTTGAAGTCCACCAGCGTCACGCCGCACTCGGCCCAGAACGCCTTCAGCACCTCGTTGACAGCGAAGGCATAGTTCTTGATGGTCTCGATCTCCTCTGCCGTGGCCAACTTCAAGGCCAGCGCGTGATAGGTGTTCAGCAGAGGATCGCCCAGCGCGTCATTCTTATAGGAAAACTCGATGGTGGGCTGATCGAACACGATGCCCTCCTCCACGCCGTAGCGCTTGGCGAAGGAACCGGCGGAGATATTGCGGACAATGACCTCCAGAGGGACGATGGCAACCCGCTTCACCAGCGTTTCCCGCTGGCTCAGCTCCCTGACAAAATGGGTGGGGATGCCGGCCTTTTCCATTTTGGCCATCAGGCGGTTGGTCATCTGGTTGTTGATAACGCCCTTGCCGAGGATGGTGCCTTTTTTCAGGCCGTTGAACGCGGTGGCGTCATCCTTGTAATCCACGATGAGCAGCTCGGGATCATCGGTTTTGAATACTTTTTTTGCTTTGCCCTCGTAGATCTGTTCTAACTTCTGCATGTTCTGCTCCTCCTGCGCATCTGCGCATAAAAATGATCAAAAATGTCAATTGGCCGCGTACATCTGCCGGTACGGGTTTTTGCTGTCCGGCGTCACCACGGTGAAGGGCCCGTCCATCAGCACTTCCGCGTCGCCGCCGAACAGGGCGCACCAGCGCTCCACCAGCGGCCGCAGAAGGGCGGTCTCCTCCTCCGTGGGGGGATGGGGCGTCACCTGATCCGGGAAACGGATGGCGGAAACATCGCCTCTGAAAATCACGCGCCCGCCGTGCTGTCCCGTGCAGGGGAAATAACCGGCGGCGGGCTTTCCGTCCGTATGCAGTCCCAGCACCAGGATCGTGCCGCCTGCCTGATATTCCCCCAGAAAGCTCCCCGCCCGGCCGCCAATAACGATCACCGGCTGCTGGTCCTGATAGGCCTTCATGTGGATGCCTGCCCGATAGCCCGCGTTGCCCTGGACATAGATCTCGCCGCCCCGCATGGCATAGCCTGCCGTGTCGCCCACGCTGCCGCGGACCACGATGGAGCCACCGTTCATCGTATCGCCTACGGCGTCCTGCGCGTTGCCGTTAACGGTAAGGGAACCGCCCCCCAGATACGCGCCCAGGGCGTTGCCGGGGATGCCGTCGATCTCCACCCGGCGTCCGCTCATGCCCGCGCCGATAAACCGCTGCCCAAGGCAGCCGGTGATGCGGCATGACGGTCCGGCAGCCCGGATCGCCTCATTTAAGGCCCGGTAATCCAGACCCTTTGCTTGAATATCCATGAATTATCACACCTCCGCTGTTTTTCCGGTGGATCGAGATTTTTTTGCCGCTTACTCTCCGGCGTGGGACACACCCAGAATGGACAGCTCCTTTTCCGTCAGCCCCATGGCCCGCAGCATCAGCCGGTTGCCCCGCAAAGCCTCGATGGAATTGATCCCCATGCCGCCCATGATCTCCATGATCTCGTGCTTCCACGCCGTCATCAGATTGATGAGGCGTTCCGTGCCCTCGTCGGGATCCAGCCGCTTGACCAGCTCCGGGCGCTGCGTGGCGATGCCCCACGCGCATCTGCCGCTCTGACAGGTGCGGCAGAGGTGGCAGCCCATGGCGATCAGCGCCGCCGTGCCGATATAGCAGGCGTCCGCCCCCAGAGCCACGGCCTTGACCACGTCGGCAGAGGAACGGATGCTGCCGCCTGCGATCAGGGACACCTGATTGCGGATGCCCTCCTCCCGCAGCCGCTGGTCCACGGCCGCCAGCGCCAGTTCAATGGGGATGCCCACGTTGTCCCGGATGCGGGTGGGCGCGGCGCCGGTGCCGCCCCGGAAGCCGTCGATAGCAATGATGTCCGCGCCGCCCCGGGCAATGCCGCTGGCGATGGCCGCGATGTTGTGGACCGCGGCTACCTTGACGATCACCGGTTTCCGGTACTGCGTTGCTTCCTTTAAGGAGCAGATCAGCTGCCGGAGATCCTCGATGGAATAAATATCGTGGTGGGGCGCCGGGGAAATCGCGTCGGATCCCTCCGGGATCATGCGGGTGCGGGAAACATCGCCTACGATCTTCGCCCCCGGCAGGTGTCCGCCGATGCCCGGCTTGGCCCCCTGCCCCATCTTGATCTCAATGGCCGCGCCGGCCATCAGGTAGTCCTCGTGAACGCCGAACCGTCCGGACGCCACCTGGGTGATGGTGTTGCGCCCATAGCGGTAAAGGTCCTCGTGGAGTCCGCCCTCACCGGTGTTGTAGCAGATTCCCAGCGCCTCCGCCGCTCTGGCCAGACTCTCGTGAGCGTTGAAGCTGATGGAGCCGTAGCTCATGGCGGAGAACAGCACCGGCATGGACAGCTCCAGCTGCGGCGTCAGCTCCGTGATCAGCCGCCCCTGAGCGTCGCGCCGGATGCGCTCCGGCTTCTTGCCCAGAAACACCCGGGTCTCCATCGGCTCCCGCAGCGGGTCGATGGGCGGGTTCGTGACCTGGGAGGCGTTGAGCAGCAGACGGTCCCAATAGACCGGCAGCTCCTTGGGGCTGCCCATGGAGGACAGCAGCACGCCGCCGGTGGCGGCCTGCTTCCAGATCTCCTCCACGGCATCGGAGGACCAGTTGGCGCTCTCCCGCAGGGTGCAGCGGTTTTTCTCGATCTTCAAAGCGTGGGTGGGACAGTACGCCACGCACCGCTGGCAGTCCACACATTTGCTCTCATCCGCCAGCATCCGGCCGTGGGTCTCGTCAAAGCGGTGAACGCCGTTGGGACATTGCTCCACACAGACCTTGCAGTTGACGCAGCGCTGCGGATCCCGCACCACCTCAAATTGCGGCGGCACATAGAAATTTTTCATCAGTAAGTCCCTTCTTTCAACCGGACGATGACCGGCTCACCGCCCATGGGCGCCCATATATTCTCCGCGTCAGGCTCCATGACCCGGATGGCCGCCTCCTCGCTGGAAATGAACACCCGGTCATCCTTTTCGCCCACCACCATGCTCCGCAGCTTCAGCCGGTCGTTCAGCGCCATCAGTCCGCCGGAAAAGCCGAGGATGATGGAGAACGGCCCCGTCAGCAGCAGGCTGGGGAACACCTTCCGGAGATAGGCCAGCCGTTCCGCCTCCTGGGGCTCCTTGCTCTCAATGGTGCTCCAGAAGGGGGCCGCCATGACGGAAGCCGCCTCCTCCAGCGTCAGCCCCTGCCGCCGCAGAAGGTAGTCTGCGATGTAGGCCATGACCTCCGTATCCGTTTGCAGCGTGCACTGATAGCCGAACATCTCCACGCAGCGGCGGTTGGCGTCGTAGGAGGAGATCTCTCCGTTGTGCACCACAGACCATTCCAGTAGGGAGAATGGATGTGCGCCGCCCCACCAACCGGGGGTGTTGGTGGGATAGCGGCCGTGGGCCGTCCAGCAGTACGCCTCATACTCCTCAAGACGGTAGAACCGACCCACGTCCTCCGGATAGCCAACCGCCTTGAAGGTCCCCATATTTTTGCCGCTGGAAAACACGTATGCGCCCCGAAGCTCCGCGTTGATCTTCGTCACAATGCGGGCCACGTATTCCTCCGCATCCAGCTGCAGCCGGTTCAGAACGGACTGCATAGGCGCCAGAAAATACCGCCAGATCAGGGGCGCATCGGTGATCTCCGGGATCTGCCGGATGGGAATGTGCTCCGCCTTGACGATCTCAAAGCCCTCCTTCAGCAGCGCCTCACAGGTTTTGCGGGTGTCCCGGCTGTCAAAGAAGATGTGGAAGGCATAGTAGTCTCGGTATTCCGGATAAATGCCGTATGCGGCGAAGCCGCCGCCCAGACCGTTGGAGCGGTCATGCATGGGGATCATGCTCTCCACGATCTTCTCTCCCGTCATCCGGCGTCCCTCCCGGGAGATCACAGCGGAGATCGCGCATCCGGACGGGATGCGGACCTGCCCTTCTCTTTTCATGATGTTCACCTTCCTCAAAACGGCGTTTTTTCCGTTACGAAAAAAGACGTCCATTTTTCAGCAGAGGGTCACGCCTCTTGCCAAAAAATGAACGTCATTGCTCATCAAATATACAAATGATTTGTTATCATACTATAAGTGTTCTGTCTTGTCAATCCTTTTGAACTACCCACAACTGAAGTCGCAGACTTCCGGCAGCGGCGAAGCCGCTGTTCAGCGAAGTGAAAAGACTTTTTCGCCCCGCTAAGGCGAAGCCGCCCGGTCATGGCGACAGTTGAGCAAGCACTTTCCCTGTGACAACGCGCATCCCCGGCTTTTATCACTATACATTCAAGTTCAGACGTGCTATCATGTGCAAAATGGGCGAATGTCGAAGTGAAAACGAAGCAGAAAATTTCAAGCAACTAACAAGCAACTAATTTGAAGCGATTGAGGGACGCGTTATGAAAATCAGAAAGTACAGTGAAAATGATGTACCCGCCATGGTACATATTTGGAATGAAGTTGTCGAAGAGGGCGTTGCCTTTCCGCAGCTGGAGCTTCTCGACAAGGAAAGCGGCAGGGCATTCTTTGCCGCGCAGACGTACTGTGGTGTGGCAGATGACAACGGAACGGTTGTCGGGCTTTATATTCTCCACCCGAACAATGTCGGCCGGTGCGGGCACATTGCCAATGCAAGCTATGCGGTCGACTCCGCCTGCCGGGGAAAGCACATCGGAGAACAGCTGGTTTCCGATTGCCTTGTACAGGCCAGAAACAACGGCTTCAAGCTAATGCAGTTCAATGCCGTGGTTGAAAACAATACCCATGCCCGACACTTATATGAACGTCTTGGCTTTGTGCAGGTAGGAATGATCCCAAACGGATTTCTTATCACGCGTGGCGTAATACCCCTGCCTTTAGGCATGGGGATATAAGCCACACATTGTTCCCTCGTAACAAGACTTCCGAGGATTGTGTTAGATGCCGTTGAGTGGTATAATAAATCCATGGAATATAAAAGCAATCACAATGTGGTGTACTCCTGCAAGTATCATGTAGTCTGGTGTCCAAAATACCGCCGCAAGGTCTTGATCAACGGTGTCGATATACGCTTGAAGAAACTCATAGAGGAAATCTGCGGCGAATACCACATCGACATCATAGAGATGGAAATCATGCCCGACCACATCCATTTGCTCATGGAGGTAGACCCGCAATTTGGCATACATAAAGCGGTAAAACTAATAAAAGGGCGAACGTCCCGTGTTTTGAGGCAAGAGTATGGATGGCTCCGCTCAAGGATTCCGTCTTTGTGGACAAATTCATATTTTGTTTCTACCGTTGGCGAAGCGCCTTTGTCGGTCATCAAGCAGTACATAGAGAACCAGAAGAATGTGTGAGGTATCGAGATGGAATACAGCTATAAATTCCGCGTCTACCCCACCGCGGCGCAAGCGCGGCAGATACAAAGGACGTTTGGCTGTTGTCGGTTCGTCTGGAATCACTATCTCGCGTTGCGGAAAGACCTCTATGAGCAAGATGGAAAGACAATGAACTATAGTACCTGCTCTGGGGATATGACACAGCTCAAGAAAACCCTTCCCTGGCTGAGAGAAGTAGATGCAACCGCTCTGCAATCTTCTCTGTGTGATTTAGACACGGCATATCAAAACTTCTTCCGGCGTGTGAAACAGGGCCAGAAACCCGGCTATCCAAAATTCAAGAGCAAGCACCATAGCAAGAAAAGCTATAAGAGCAAGTGCGTGAGGACGAATATCAAGGTGCTGGACAAGGCGGTGCAGCTCCCAAAACTCGGCTTTGTAAAGTGCCGTATCTCCAAAGATGTCAAGGGGCGTATCCTGTCCGCTACTGTCAGCCAGAATCCAAGCGGGGAATACTTCGTTGCCCTCTGTTGCACCGATGTAGAAATAGTGCCGCTGACCTCTACCGGGGCGGTAGCCGGTATCGACATGGGCCTGAAAGCATTTGCAATCACCTCCGATGGCGTAGAGTATCCGAACCATAAATACCTGACACGGAACCAGAAGAAACTTGCCAAACTCCAGCGGCAGTTGTCCCGAAAATCAAGGGGCAGTAACCGCCGGGAAAAGGCGAGGATACAAGTAGCCCGTCTCCACGAACACGTTTCCAACCAGCGGCAGGATATGCTCCATAAGCTGTCCACCAGCCTTGTGAGAACCTATGACCTGATTGCGATTGAGGATTTGGCTCCGTCCAATATGGTCAAGAACCACAAACTTGCCCGGTCTATTTCTGACGCAAGCTGGGGCGAGTTTCGGCGGCAGCTGGAGTACAAAGCGGCGTGGTACGGAAAACAGGTGGTCACGGTCGACCGCTTCTTTCCGTCCAGTCAGCTTTGCTCCACTTGCGGTGCTCAATGGCCAGGAACGAAAGACCTGTCCGTCCGGGAGTGGGCTTGCCCCAAGTGCGGCACTATCCATGACCGGGATGTAAACGCCGCAAAGAACATTTTGAATGAGGGCTTGCGCCTGTTGGCGTAGCAGAAACATACGGTAGGGCGGGACACGCCCAAACCTATACGCTCGGGGACACCGTGTAAGACCTCGCTGGTGCAGGCGGTGGTGGCTGAACCGAGAATCCCCCGGCTTTAGCCGTGGAGAGTGTCAAGAAGGACGGCTCCTACCAGAATATTTTCCTGTATTACCATGTGCTGTGACCATTCCGCCCCGCAGCAAGGGGGCTCCCCTTCCTCGGTCACAGTTGGAGTCTGGATCTGCCGTCAGCTACCGCACACAAAGGAATAGCCGAAGAAAGCGGATGCACGCTTTGTGGCGTGCATCCGCTCAGTTTGTTGAAAAAGTCTTTTTCCCACCAGGCCGCGCAACTCTGTTGCTTACTTCGATTTGCTTTGAGGGAAGCACTTCAGGCGGTGGCGGAGACCGCCGAGAACGCGTACCCGCCCCGGACCGTGCGGATATAGGTGTGGCTGCCGCCCATCTTTCTTCGAAGATTGGAGACGGTATTCGCCACGACCTTCAGGGTGTCCGCGCTGTCCCGGCCCCACACGGCGAAAAACAGATCCTCCTTGGAAAGCGTGACCCCCGGATTGCTGGCGAGAAGCAGCAGCATATTGAACTCGATCCGGGTCAGCGCCAGCGCGGTTCCGTTTTGAAACGCCTGCTGGGAACGCCCGTCAATGGTCAGTTCCGGGAAGGTGAGCGTGTGCCGGGAACTGAGGGAGACCCGCTCCGCGGCGATGTCCTCCCGCCGCAGAAGGGCCAGGATCTTTTCTTCCAGATCCCTCTCTGCCCCATTTGCTTGAATGATGATCATGGTGTGTCTGTGTGTTACTCCGCGTCCAGCTCGTGGAGCAGATTGACCATCTCGATGGCGCTGACCGCGCAGTCGTAGCCCTTGTTGCCCGCCTTGGTGCCGGCCCGCTCGATGGCCTGCTCAATATTCTCCGTGGTCAGAACGCCAAAGAGAACGGGTACGCCGCTTTCCAGAGACACGGCGGCGATCCCCTTGGAGACCTCGTTGCAGACGTAGTCATAGTGGCTGGTGGAACCGCGGATCACCGCGCCGAGGCAGATGACGGCGTCATACCTGCCGCTCTTTGCCATCTTGGACGCCACCAGCGGGATCTCAAAGGCTCCCGGAACCCACGCCACATGAACGTCATCCTCCCGAACCTCGTGGCGCAGCAGGCCGTCCAGCGCACCGCTGAGGAGCTTGGAGGTAATGAATTCGTTGAACCGGGCGGCTACGATGCCCACCTTGATGCTTTTGGAGACCAGCTTTCCCTCGAAGGTTTTCATATTAAGTACCTCTTTCTTTATTAATATTCCAAAATGTGTCCCATTCTTGCCTGCTTGGTTTTCAGGTAGAACAAATCATGTGCTGTTGCCGCCATCTGGATCGGAACCCGTTCGGAGATTTCCAGCCCAAACTCGGAGAGCTGATACACCTTGTCCGGGTTGTTGGTCAACAGGCGCAGACTCTTGACGCCAAGCTCCCGCAGGATCTGCGCGCCGAGGAAATACTCCCGCTCGTCCCCGTGGAAGCCCAGAGCCAGATTGGCCTCCAGAGTGTCCATGCCCTGCTCCTGCAATTCATAGGCCCGCAGCTTGTTGATGAGGCCGATGCCCCGGCCCTCCTGCCGCATATAGAGCAGGATGCCCCGGCCCTCGTTTTCGATCTGGGTCATGGCGGCGGCTAACTGTTGTCCGCAGTCGCAACGGAGAGAGCCGAAGGTGTCTCCGGTCAGGCACTCGGAATGGACCCGGCAGAGAACGTCCTTCCCGTCACCGATGTCGCCCTTCACCAGCGCGACATGGTGCTCGCCGTTCAGACGGCTCACAAAGCCGTAGGCTTTGAAATCGCCGTATTTCGTGGGCATATTCACCGCCGTGACCTGATCCACCAGCTTTTCGTGGCACTTGCGGTACGCCTGCAAGTCCCGGATGGTGATGAACTTGATGCCGAACCGCTCCGCCAGCGCCAGCAGCTCGGCGGTGCGCATCATGGTGCCGTCCTCCCGCATGATCTCACAGCACAGGCCGCATTCCTTCAGCCCCGCCAGACGGCACAGGTCAACGGTGGCCTCCGTATGGCCCTCCCGCTCCAGCACGCCGTTTTTCTTCGACAGCAGCGGGAACATGTGGCCCGGTCTGCGGAAATCCTCCGCCTTCGCACCCTCCTCCACGCAGGCCATCGCCGTTACGGAGCGCTCGGCAGCGGAGATGCCTGTGGAGGTGGAAATGTGGTCAATGGATACCGTGAAGGCCGTTTCGTGGTTGTCCGTGTTGTTCTGCACCATCTGGGGGAATTGCAGCTTGCGGACAAAGGCCTCCGACATGGGCATACAGATCAGGCCCTTGCCGTGGGTGGCCATGAAGTTGATGTTCTCCGTGGTGGCAAACTCGGCGGCGCAGATGAAATCGCCCTCGTTTTCACGGTCAGGGTCGTCTGTGACCAGAATGATCTTTCCCTGTCTCAGATCTTCCAGTGCCTCGGGAATGGTATTGAAATTCATGGTAAATTCTCCTTGTCAAAAGCCGCAGCGCAGCAGCATTTCTTTTGTGAGGGTGCTTTCGTTTGCGGGGGTATGCGGTTTCGTTTCTTCCGGACGCAGCAGCTTTTCTATGTACTTGCCGACCACGTCGGTCTCCAAATTCACCGGGTCGCCCCGGCGCCGCTGGCTCAGATTGGTCTGGGCCACCGTATGAGGGATGGTGGACACGGAAAAGCCCTCGCCGTCCACGGCGGCCACCGTCAGGCTGATGCCGTCGATGGTGATGGAGCCCTTTTCCACCACATAGCGCAATATCTCCGGCCCCGCGTGGACGGTGTACCAGACGGCGGTATCGTCCCGGTGGATGTTGGCAACGTGTCCCACGCCGTCCACATGGCCCGCTACGATATGTCCGCCGAAGCGGCCGTTGGCAGGCATGGCCCGTTCCAGATTGACTACGCTCCCCGCCGCGAGTCCCGCGAGGGACGAACGGTTCAGCGTCTCGTGCATCACGTCCGCCGAAAAGCCGTCAGGAAAAAGCCGGGTCACTGTCAGGCAGATGCCATTTACAGCAATGCTGTCTCCGATCCGGGTCTCCTCTAAAACGGTTTTCGCCTGGATCGTCAGGACGGCGGAGTGCTGCCCGCGCTTGATATTCTTGATCGCTCCGACTTCTTCTACGATTCCTGTGAACACGGATATTCCACCTCGCTTTCTATCAGAAGATCCTCGCCCAGCCGTTCCAAGCGGCTGTTTTTTAAGCGGAAGGCATCGTCCGGGGCGGGGACGCCCACGCCCTCCACGGGGGTTTTCGCATCCCTTCCGCCGAACAGCTTCGGAGCGATATACGCCTGCACCTGCTGCACGATGCCGCATTTCAGCGCGGCCCAGTTCAGCGTTCCGCCGCCCTCCAGCAGGATGCTGTCGATCTGTTCCCGCCCCAGCCGCTCCATGAGCTGCCGAAGATCCACATGGCCGTTTTCCTCATTCAGACAAAGCACCTGGCACCCGGCCCGCCGGTAAACCGCCTGCCTTTCCGGGTCGGCGCAGCAGGTGGCGAGAATGGTCGGAATTTGGTCTGCGGTGGTGACCACCTGCGCCTGCGGCGGCGTCCGCAGATGGGTGTCGCAGATGATGCGAACGGGGTTTCGCCCATTTTCCATGCGGCAAGTCAGAAGGGGATCGTCCGCCAGAACGGTGCCCACGCCCACCATGATGCCCCGAAACCGGTGCCGCTGCTGCTGGACGTGGCTCCGGGCTGTCTCGCCCGTGACCCACTTGGACGCACCCGTATAGGCCGCGATCTTGCCGTCCATCGTCATGGCGTATTTCAGGGAAACGAAGGGCCGCCCGGTGGTGATGTAGTGGAAGAAGATCCTGTTCAGCGCGTCACATTCCTCCCGCAGAACGTTTTCCGTTACCTCCACGCCGCGAGAGCGCAGGATCGCCACGCCCTTTCCCGCCACCAGCGGATTTGGGTCAGCGGAGCCGGTCACCACCCGGCGGATGCCGGATGTCAGGATCGCATCCACGCAGGGCGGCTGCTTTCCGTGGTGGCAGCAAGGCTCCAGTGTCACATACATGGTGGCTCCGGCAGGGTCGGCGGTGCAGGACGCCAGCGCGTTCCGCTCCGCGTGGGGTTCCCCGTACCGCTCATGCCAGCCCTGTCCGATAACTGCGCCGTCCTTTACGATCACGGCGCCCACCATGGGATTGGGCGCCGTCCAGCCCCGGCCCTGTTCCGCCAGCGCCAAGGCCAGACGCATATATTCCGCATCGTTCATACTGTTACCTCCCAAAAGAAAAAGCCCTGAACAAATCGTTCAGGGCAAGACAGAAAATCACAAGTATCCTTGTGTAAAAGCAAAGCTCCGGAATGTAAACACATCCCAGAGCAACTTCCACAGACGCAAAGCAGTCCCCTGCGTTGCGTTGTCATCTTCTTTCATCCAGACTGTACTGTCGGCTTCGGAGTTTCACCGAATCATGCCTTGCGGCTCGTGGGCTGTACCACCGGTAGGGAATCACACCCTGCCCTGAAGATTTTCTATTCAATTACGGTGAGAGTATAGCACGGCGGCAAGTGGATTGCAAGGTCATTTTGCAAACCGGGACAAAACCGGGACGGTCAGGCTTTCGGGACGGAAGATCAAATATATGCTCTTCGCACTGCGGCTTCGGCTGTAGGACATGCAGAGAAGCATTGGAAGCACTGGCTTTTTGCACGGCCCTGTGGTATCATTTCTCATAGAGAGCTGAGAGGCGCAGACAAGAAAAACAGCGTCTATTTCACATGCGCATCCGAGCAGCTCCAGCAAAGACAAGCTGTCTGCGTTTTTTGAAAGATCGCCGTGTGTCTCGGCAGCGGCGAAAACACAATGCACGTTCTCTGAATGAGGTGACCGGATATGGCAAAGAAAATGACGCGGGCCGCGCTGTTTTTCATGATTGGGACGGTCATTTTGACCGCTTTCTACGAAAAGACCGCTTACGGGCCGGTGCTTTCGCTCGCCATTACCTTCGGAACGGTTTCCTACCACCTCGTCATGCGGCTGCTGGTGGGAGGCGCATTTCAGGCAGTGATGCAGAATCGTGCGGATCTCTACAAGCGGTGGTACCGGGTCGGCAAGCGGGAAATGGCGGTCTATGAAGCGCTGAAGGTAAAACGGTGGAAGCGCAGAATGCCCACCTATGACAACGCGCTGTTTGATCCGCATCTGCATACATGGGACGAGGTCGCCCAGGCCATGTGTCAGGCGGAGCTGGTCCATGAAACGATCGCGCTGCTCAGCTTTCTGCCCATTGCGGCGGGGCTCCGGTTTGGCGCATACCCGGTATTCATCGTGACCTCCGTTTTGTCCGCCGGATATGACCTGCTGTTTGTGATGATGCAGCGGTATAACCGCCAGCGGATCATGGTGCTGCTGGAGCGCAAGCGCACATCGTCCGCCTGCGCCAGATGACCCCGTAACCGATCAGCAAAGGGCCGACGGTGTATCCCTTCTTGGGTTTCCCGCGCTAAGAGCCGCCTTGCGGCGGTTGCGCTCCGAAACACGCCTGCGGGCGCAGTCCCGCGCACACCTTTCACCCGCAAGGGGTATGCAGCATCCGTAAAGCGGCACAGCCGCTAACGGCTGCCCTACCTTACCGTTGCGGAG
>ERZ772954.630-NODE-630-length-33520-cov-8.000896_pt1 | contig 33520 bp, 24 predicted proteins | sample MGYA00580684_ERZ772954 | MGnify/ENA primary metagenome ERZ772954 (study PRJEB29015, sample SAMEA2737654) | human gut metagenome | biome: human gut; feature: human-associated habitat; material: faeces | place: China | collected 2012 ...
GGGAGCTCTATTAAAGTTACCCTTTTTTACCACCGATATGAAAAAGAAATTTTTTGCTAATTTATGGTTGACTTTTCATAGCTGGTCTCCATAATAATTTTTCTCTTGTTAACTCATTTTCTCTTATATTCTCATATTTTCTGTCATCTAAGTCTATATCATTCCCCTTAACCATAAATCATAAATATATTCTTATCATGTTCTATAAAGCATAACCATAAAAATTGGCTGTTTGTAATACACAGAAAAAAGCCAATGAAGTAAATTTCTATCACTATCTTACTTATCTGCTTGAAAAACTGCCTGATAATATAGGATGAACGATGATGAATTAGAACTTCTAGTAGCGTAGAATAAAACCATCAAAGCAGCAAATATCATGTAAACGAATCAAATCAATCATATATAAATTATCAAAGTGCTCCGGCTACTGAAAAGTAACCGGGAATTATTTCATTGCCTCAAGCCAATCTCGAATCTTAGCTTTTACATTATACTCTCCTTCATCGCCATTAATATATGTAATCCCTTTTAAATCTGAAGCCACCTTAGGATTTCCTTTACATATAAAACATACCTTATTTTTTCCTAATTTTCCCATAAACAATCCATATTCAAAAAGGACATTATCTCTTACTGCATCTGTAGATTCTAAGGCAGATTTATTATTCCACGTCCTATCATCTGCGTTAAATATGAAGACTGCCGCATCTACTCTCTCTGCTATTGCAATCAACGAATCTATTGTATTTACACCAGGAATAAATATTCCTTTTCCTGTGGCATTCCATAACAATGGTTTTACTTGAAGATTTTCCAGTTGAACTGCTATTTTTTCCATATATTCCATCGCTTCTGACGAACTTCCCATAAATATTTCCATAGTTCTTGCCTCCCGTACTTTAGATATTGGAACAACTTTGTCCGTTATTTTTGATTCTGACGCTATTTTAAAATCGATATTTTCTTCTAATTCCAGCAATGCTTCACGATCTATTTCATAAAGAATGCTCATTTTTTCAGTAATTTGATCAATAGAATATTTTCTGCCGCATATATCACAAACGTAATTTCTATCTCGATTTAATCGATTCTCGTATACTGTACAGATTTCTCCACATTCACACTTGAAAACAAATTTGTATAAAATGACTCTGCAATTATATAGTCCCTCTATTAAAGTCTTTATTTCTTTTTTTGTTATACCTAACCATTCTGCTATATCATCCGAATAAATATTACCCAATCTATTAACCGGTAGCCCTCTTACCTTGTTCTGCAATTTTTTCACTAAGTCTTTTCGCATATTTATCATATATTTTTAAAGCTGAAATCATGTCGGTCTCATTAAAACGAATACCATATTTAATCAATATTTCTAAATACTGAGACTCCGAAGCATCAAACTTTAAATTTAAATTTCCCTTCTCTCGTTGCATCGTAATCCATAACGTCTCTGTTTTCTCGGCTTCTTCCATTCTGTTTTTTAAAGCCATAAATGTTTTTGTACAAAAAATGGGGGTTATTGTATTTTCACCACTTAATGAAGTAAGTACTCGCTCTGTATCGTTAAATTTTATTCTGGCTACAACCGCTTCCAATCCCATACCCCATATTTCATCAAAATTTCTCTGATAAAAATAATCACTAATAGCTAACCCTTCAATTACATTTCTTATTTCACCTTCAAAGTCCATTACTCCTTCTTCTAATACAGGCTTATTTCCAACCATTTTTTTATTTCTAAGCGATAAGCCATTTAAAGTATTCTCCACGAACTCTTCCACTATATTATTTATATTGCATATCTGAGTATACGTCGGGACATGGGCATATGCTTCATTAATCAAACTTTTACTCATTAAAAAAAGAATTCTTTTATGTTCCGTAATAAAATCTTCTGTCGCAACATGAAATTCTATTTGCATTAATTTCTGTATATGGGTCAGCATATTGTCTGCTTTATATTCTTCTTGTGCGATTCTTTGTCTCGCCCATGCTTTTAATATCATGATTTTTTGTTTAAAATCAATTTCCACAGGAATATACGCAATAGAATTGATATATCCACTTTCACCATTTATTTGTATTAAACAAGCAAAAAGTAGTCTTATTTTATCCAACTCACCTTTTATATTTTCCTCCGAACGCACGGCTACAATTTTTCTTCCGTCTTTTTCATCAGGCATTGTGCCAAGAATATTGCAAAAATTTATTGAGTCTATATTGTAAATATCTTTTAATGGCTTTTCCCAATCATAAGGTTGTTTATAATTTCTAGTCTGCTCAAGTTTATATACTCGAACTTTTTTTCTTTTTCCCCAGAATAATTCTTTAAATAGAAAGTCTTCAAAATCCTCTACATTTATTTTTTTCTGTTTGAGCAAATCGTCTACCCAATATTTTAATTCTTTTCCGCGTTCTCCATCTGTTCGTTGAAATCCCAATTTTTTTAAATAAGTTTCTATATACTGCTCGCCAACGTTCACAATAATTGACTGGCTTAATGATGGCATGCCCACGCCTCCTATCGCTAGTAAAAATATATAATGTATATATTACCATATTTTTCTTTGATTTACTATATTATTAATACCCTTGAGTTTCCACAGTTTTCCCGTAAGCAGTGGAATTCAAATACCTTGACAAATCAAATTACCTTGGCAGTCTGACTATTTCTGACTAATCTTTTTCAGTTTTCTGATATTTCCGGCAGCATATCGATCCATGGCAACCATGCTTTTAAAGCCCTCATAAAATCAGCAGTACATTTTATATTTTTTGATTTGCTTATTTATAATATATATCTTACCACACTTCCACACCATCATGTCATTCGTTATATCGAATCACCCGTTCTTTCCTTCGCCATTTGCCTTGTACATACCCCATCGCAACGCCACCCCACACTCCAATCACACCCCCAAGTGTATTCCCAAACAGATCATCCAGTTCTGCAATTCCCCATCCGGTAAAGTACTGGATCAGTTCAATCGTCACTGACAATGCCAGTGCTGCGATCCACACTCTTTTCTTCCGGAAGATTGCATACAGGCCTGTTCCGAAGGGGATGAACAGCCAGACATTGTTGACCACATCTACTCTGATCTTCCAGTCTGTCAGGAAGGTGTCAGCATAGGAGAACAGCACAAGGTTTGCACGGTTATCTCCTGTTTCGCGGAACATCAGGGTTTCATAGAAGATAAAAATTATGTATGCCAGCAGTATAACCTTCTGCAGTTTCCGTGGCAGCAGGCAAAGGAGAATGCAGAGCAGAACGCCAGCTGCTACTACCATGAAGGGATAGCCTGTCAGAAGATTGTCTACACACCATTTGATCTTGCCGTTCCGATTCAGGTATAGTGAAATGTCTCCAACATACTGGATTCCATACTTACCTTTTTTCAGGGAGACCGGATTACCTGATGCATCAAAGTACCTGTTAGATTTTTCGGTTCCATCGCGATAATACTCTCTCTTCATGATCGTATATCCTGCCGTTGTGATAATGGGATTCCCGTCCGAATCCAGATATGTCACCTGATTGATACGATCATACTCATCATAGCTGTACGCTTCACCCGCCTGTCCCAGTGACAGGCAGACAGGATTATCGTCTGCATCAAAATAAAACTTCCGTACCATACGGTCTTCTTCATCAAACACCCGTTTTTCCTTTGCAAAACCACTCATGATGCAGGCAGGAGCGCCATCTATGTCCAAATAGACAATTTCCGTAGTGCGACCTTTTTCATCATGTTCTCTGTGCATACCATAATAGCCACCTGTACACATTACCGGATTCCAGTTCTCATCATAGTATCTGTCGTCCAGAGCCTGCCCCAGTTCATCTAGAGAACGAACAATTATGGCATATCCTGACTGCGTTTTGACTGGATTCCCTTCTCCATCAAGATAGGTAATGATATCTGCTCCCTCCCTGTGTTCATAAGAAATTCCAAAATAGCCCCAACACTCTGTCGGTTCTTCGTTCTCATTCAGATAATGTTCTTCCAGCACACGACCTTCTTCATCTTTTGTCTGTACAAAAATTGCATAGCGCTTATCAATCGCATAAGTAAGCTTTCCGGAAGTATCTACATAACTTACCCGGGTAATGTTTCCCTCTGTTTTTTCTATCTTTGTTAACTCCGATGAGGTAGTCCCCCGGTCATGATCCGTCCGCTTCTCCGGAAGAAGAAAATAGACAGAAAAAATTATAAACAAAAAAAGGATCATCCAAAGAGTCCTGTATTTCATCTCTCGACTCCAATGATGTCCCTTCCACTTTCTGTCATCTCTAAAATACACTCTCATAGGTAATCCTCTTCATTGCTCCTATTCTAAAAGACAGCCGACCGGAAAATATTTCCGGTCAACTATCTCCCTATATTTTTAATTAGTCACGTCCATATAAATCTCTGGTATATACCTTATCCTTCACATCATCCAGACAGCTGTCATATCTGTTCGCAATGATCGCCTGGCTCTGTGCCTTGAACGCATCCAGATCATTTACTACTTTGCTTCCAAAGAACGTACTTCCGTCTTCCATAGTTGGCTCATAGATGATCACAGTTGCACCTTTTGCCTTGATTCTCTTCATGACTCCCTGAATAGAAGACTGACGGAAGTTATCGGAGTTGGATTTCATGGTAAGGCGGTAAACACCAACTACAACTTCATGTTCCTTGCTTGCATCATAAACATCATTCGCCTCATAAGCACCTGTCAGTTCCAGAACACGGTCTGCGATATAGTCTTTACGCGTTCTGTTGGATTCAACGATTGCTTCAATCAGATTCTCCGGAACATCTGCGTAGTTTGCAAGAAGCTGTTTGGTATCTTTCGGCAGACAATAACCACCATATCCGAAAGATGGGTTGTTGTAATGAGTTCCAATACGTGGATCCAGGCAGACGCCATTGATGATCTGCTGTGTATTCAGACCTTTCATCTCTGCATAAGTATCCAGTTCATTAAAGTAAGATACTCTCAGTGCCAGATATGTATTTGCAAAAAGTTTTACCGCTTCTGCTTCTGTAAATCCCATGATCAGAGTATCAATGTCCTCTTTGATCGCACCTTCCTGCAGAAGTGCTGCAAAAGTATTTGCCGCATTTACCAGTCTTGCATTCTGTACGTCTGTACCAACAATAATACGTGACGGATAGAGATTGTCATATAATGCCTTGGATTCACGAAGGAATTCCGGGCTGAAAATAATATTGTCACAATGATATTTCTCACGGACAGATGTGGTAAAGCCAACCGGGATTGTTGATTTGATCACCATAATTGCTTCTGGGTTGTACTGGATTACCAGTTTGATTACTGACTCTACTGCAGAAGTATCAAAAAAATTCTTCTTGCTGTCATAGTTGGTCGGAGCTGCGATCACAACAAAATCTGCATCCTTATATGCTGCTTCCGCATCCAGAGTTGCTGTTAAATTCAGGTCTTTTTCTGCCAGATATTTCTCAATATATTCATCCTGAATTGGAGATTTTCTCTGGTTGATCAGTTCTACCTTCTCCGGAATGATATCTACTGCCATTACCTCATGATGCTGAGATAAAAGAGTTGCAATAGATAAGCCTACATAACCTGTTCCTGCTACTGCAATTTTCATTTTCAATTTCTCCTTTATTTGTAAAATTCCTTATACCACTCTGCAAACTTTCTCAAACCTGTTCTCAGACTGGTCTGTGGTTTAAATCCAAAATCTTCTTCCAGTGCAGTTGTATCTGCATATGTTACCGGAACATCTCCCGGCTGCATCGGAACTAACTTCTTGTGTGCTTCGAAATCATAATCTTCCGAAAGAACACCTGCACGAATCAGTTCCTGCTGCAGAATATCAACAAACTCAAGAAGATTTTCCGGATGACTGTTACCAATATTATAGACTTTGTACGGCGGAACCGGTAAGCCGTCTTCTCCTGTCACTTTTTCCGGTGCTGCCTGCATTACACGCTTGATTCCCTCTACAATGTCATCCACATAAGTAAAATCACGCTTGCAGTTTCCGTAATTAAAAATCTGAATCGTATCATTATTCTTCAGTTTATTCGTAAAACCAAAATATGCCATATCCGGACGGCCAGCTGGACCATATACTGTAAAGAATCGAAGACCTGTTGACGGGATATTATAAAGCTTGGAATATGCATGTGCCATCAGCTCATTTGACTTCTTGGTTGCTGCATACAGAGATACCGGATTGTCCACTTTGTCTTCTGTAGAATACGGAACCTTCTTGTTTGATCCATAGACAGAAGAACTGGATGCATAAACCAGATGCTCAACACCTGTCTGTCCATCATCATAAGAATGACGGCAGGCTTCAAGAATATTATAGAAGCCAATCAGGTTAGATTCAATATATACATCCGGATTTGTGATAGAATAACGCACACCTGCCTGTGCAGCCAAGTTTACTACAACCGCCGGCTTGTATTCTTCAAAAATCTGATCAATAAGAGCCTTATCCGCAATTGACCCCCTGATAAAATTCCAGGAAGATTCCGGATGCTGTGCTGCCAGTTCCTCGATCTGCTGTAAACGATATTCCTTAATAGATACATCATAGTAATCATTCATATTGTCGATACCGATGATATGTACTGGATCTACTCCACGCAGAAGTTCCATGACAAGATTTGATCCAATGAAACCTGCGGCACCAGTTACAAAAATATTTTTATTTTCTAGCGTAGTGTTTATTTTTCTCATTTTTCTTTAACCTCTTTTATCCTAAATCATCCTTAAAGTCACTCTTACCTTCATCTCCAGATGTGAATACATCAGAGTCGGAATCCCCATCATTAAATTCTTCAACAACCGTATCTGAAGACATCATACCTGTGTTTCCACAAATTGGGCACTCAGATCCACAAGTGCAACCAGGCATATAACATCCGCATCCACACTCACCCATACCTGGTTCAAAGTACAGCATAGAGCCACATATGTCACATACATTATCGCCATTCATGTCCTCACAAGGACTGTAATCTATAATTAATTTATTACAGTTCTCACATGTTATATTATGCATATGACCTTCAACCTGTTCTTTTCGCAGACTTGAATGCATACATTCACCACAAACATCACACAATCCATTATTATCATTATCACAACATTCTTCAGCAATGGCCAGATTACAAGTATCGCAATATGTACTATGGGCAACTACAAATTTAAATTCATTACAATCCCAGTCGTAATCAAACCGTGCCTCCTGCAAATAAGATGCTCCATCATGTGTACATTTTTCTCCACAGACAGTACATATTCCCTCAGACCAACTATGCCACTTACATTCATATCCGCATATTGAACACTTGCCTGATTCAAATTCATGATGGCACTCTGTACCACAAATCTCACATCTTCCATTACTCCATTTATGATCACATACCTTTCCGCAAATGTTGCAGATTCCGTCAGACCATTTATGCTCTACACATTCATATCCGCATATTGAGCACTTGCCTGATTCAAATTCATGATGGCACTCTGCACCGCAAATCTCACATCTTCCATTGCTCCATTTATGTAGACACACTTTCTTACATACTACGCATGCTCCATCTTTCCAATCATGTTCACAAACTTCACCACATTTGGTACAAATTCCATCCTCCCAATTATGAGCACATGTCACTGTCACGATAAACTCAGCAGATACTCCATTATTTTTATTAACAGCTTTAACAGTTACCTCACCAACTTTAATTCCCAAAATATTAACTGTCTTTGTATCCTGGCTTACCAAACCTACTGTGGCAATCTTCTCATCGCTTGTTGTCCAAGTAAATCCCCTGTTAACAGCATTTTCTGGATAAATTTCACTACGAAGAGTTATACTTTTTCCCTCCACTACTGTACTGTCTCCCACAATCGCAGCGCTTTCAGCAACTACTCCCATAGGCGGTAAAACATCAGCTTTTCCATTTTTCTTAATTTCAGTCTCTCCATTTTCATTTTTTGAGAAACTTATCACCGTAGCTGTACCCATAGCTGGTGTATCATTGTCACCAATAGGAACATACATATTTTTTCCGACAACAATTGAGACATTATCACTTACACCTTCAAGGCTAATACTGCCTTCAAATTTGGCATTCTCAGCAACTACAATACTTGAAAGATTTGAGCAATTTTTAATTGTAGCATCCCCAATATATGTTACATTACTTCCAATATAAATCGAGTTGATATTTGAGCAATTTTCAAAACATCCCTCTCCAATCCATGTAATATTACTTGCATCAACTAAGCCTTGAATATTCTTACAATTCTTAAACGCACAATCGCCGACAGCAACAACATTTGTTAAATCAACTGAAGAAATATTAAGTCCCTCAAAAGCATGACTACCAATCTCAATATTTTCTCCATTAAATTCAACTGAAAGAATAGAATCTTTAAACTTAAACCATGGAGTTTCTTCTGTAGAAGAAAAATTAGTCATAGCTCCAGATCCACAAATAGAAAGAAGTCCCCTTGCAGAGTTAAATGACCATGTAAGAGAAGCACCACACGTTCCATTTGTTGCTTCCGATTCGTTCTCTCTCTTCTCAAACCCTATCCCGGCTTCCAGTCCCGGCAGTTCCTTTTCCTCAATCACACGGTTATCTGCATAACGGAATACCACCCTGACATACACTGCTCCGTCTATATCCTTATAGCTTCCACTCGTCCAGCCGCTCGTTCCCATGCATTCTTTGTTCTCATCATAGAAGAACACCGCATACTGCTGACCGCTTCCAGGCAGTTCTACTTTCACACGATTCTCTTTCAGCTCATAATAATCGCTTCTTGCCCTGGTTGTACTTCCCAGCTCTTTTCCGATGTAACTTCCTGACGTATACAGACTTCCCAATTTTAGCGTAGTCGTGTTGTCCTTCAAAGTTGGTATTAACTTTACACACTTCGCTAATTCAATAATTTCATCATCAGATATTGCTCGGTTGTCTTTAAATCTAAAAATAATACGTACAAAGTCACTGTTCTGTTTACTTATTGTATCGGATTCTGATTTCCACCCACTCCACTCTGTACATTTTAAAAATCCATCATAATAGAAATATCCATATTGGATTTCTTTTGTATCCGCTTCCAGTTTAATGTCCATCCTTGATAAATCATAGAATCTAGTGCGTGCCCTATTTGTTGCAGCAAGCTCATTGCCCATCTGATTACCTGAAAGGTAACAGCTTCCTAGAACTATTCCATCCACAAGAATATTTTTATCTGAAGGCTTAATAGTATATTTTAAATATTTTTCAAATTCATTTAATTCCATTTCTGAAATATCATGATTATCTTTATACTTAAATACAATTCTTGCATATACTGAATCTTGTTCTGTCTGGACAGAAGACTTTGCAAGCCACTTCGTCCACCCAGTACATTTCATATCCGCATCATAATAAAAGACTCCATATTGAACCGAATTATCTGAAATATTTACTTCCAACTGAGCATCATTAAGAAAAAACATTTTACTTCTCGCTCTATTTGAACTCTGAAGCTCTTTGCCCAAGTTCGTTCCAGATGTATAAAGTCCTCCAATGCAAAAACTACCAACACTTGTTGAATTTTCTGCCGAAAAAACATTTACTGTACAGATATTTAATGCTAAACAGATTGTCAATAACAAACTTAACATATTTTTTAAATATTTTTTATACATCTCTTTCTCCTTCCTCACACGTTCTTATAGATTAATACCCAGTTATGTAATAAGCACTTAAAGACCAGATTAATCTACTGCACTATGTAAATGTTAATTACTCAAGCCGATTTTCATCTCCTAACATTCCTATCTATTGTTCATTTATTCCTGCATTGCACTGTTCAAGATCAAGCAGCTTTCCAACTTCATAATCGGCCTCTGGTGGATCAAATGGCATCAAACCACCACACGGCGTGAATGTTAACTCCCCAAAATAAATTTTTCCTTTAATTTCATATAAATCAACTCTTAAAAACGGAATATTTTTTGAAAGTCGACTTGCTATATCAATCATTTTCTCAAAATTCTGAGGTCTGGGAGGAATCTCTTTCAATGGTAAATAATCACTTCTTCCAAACTTCTCAAGTTTCCATTCTAAATTTAAAAAACCAATTTGTGCTGTTTTATGATTTGACATCCCTTTTGAAACATATAAAAACTTAGGTGTACCATTGAAACAATAAAATTTATAATCAATAAGTCCTTCTGTTTGTTTATCATCCGCCATATATTCTTCTGCAATTATTTTATGGGGCACATTTTTATAGGGCCATTCTCTTCCTCCTCTTAGATAGTAGTTATTTTCTATTGCTTTTTGCAAAACACGTCTGCTTGATTTTAAATCAAGTTTTCTTTTGTCTTTACATATTACTAATCCCCCACTATCATGCGTACACTTCAAAACAAATTGATCCGGCAAAGAGTTAAAGTCTATTTCATCAAAATTTGCCCACACACCAAGCGTAGGAATAATATATTCTGTTCCAATTCTATCAGCAACATATTTCTTAGCTTCATACTTATCAACCATTTTTGTATATACTTGTTTCCGGTCATTTACCTTTAACCACTGTAACTTCTCATTAAATGATTGAGGATTATCCCATTTTATATCTTTTCTAAATTTAGATTTATATAATTTTGACAGATATGTTTTATCATCTAAGTGATCATATATACCAATTTTTCTTAAATAAAAAAATCTTTTTTCTTGATTAAATAAAATGCCCCTTATAATTGATAATACATTTCTCATATAAATGGCCTCCCTTTACAATAGTTATATTCTTTTTGCAAGCGCTTCTGCCTGCTCCAAAGAATCATCCATTGCTGAGTATTCCCATCTCGCATATCTGCCAACCATAAATACATTATTACATTCCATTTTTTTAATTAACGAATTGGTATATTCTTTTCCCTGCGTTGTAATATGCGCATAACCAGGATTAATAATATATGGTTCATATGCAACTACCTGATGTTCATTAATTACTCCTGTTCTTTTTAAATCGATTAATGTCTTTGATAAAGCCTCAGAAATATCAATTTCTGCATTCGCAGAATAACCTATTTCAACATAAATACTTAAAAGTTCTGTAGAAGCAATATTATTATAAAAACCAACTCGATAAAAAATTTCATCTCCTGGATAATATGCCCAGCTCACTTGCTTATCAATACTAGGTTTATCAAATCCAATATTTAAAACAAGTACTTTATTATAATTTAAAATATTTACGTTATCATCATGTATCATTCGACCAAATTCAGACAATGGTGCTGTATTGATCAAGTACTCATATTCATACTGGCCTTTTGTCGTAACTATAGTCTTTTCTGAATAATTAATACCCACCACTTCCTCATTTAAGTGAATTCTATTCTTATCCAATTGATTACAAAGTGCATCAATAATGCCATCACATCCATTAATCGGATATCTGAATGTGTCGTTATATGTTTCACCTTTATATCCACGATAAAACTTCATCAACATCTCAAAGTCCAATTTTGGAAGAAATGCCCCCATAGAATCTCTTTCTAAGTCGTTCATTTTACATGCATAAAGCTTTTCATTATATGGGATCAAAAACTTATTAGCAATACCCTCTCCAAATTTTTTCTGAACAAATTGATCGAATGGAATGTTTCCCTCTGGACAATCTGCATAGTATAAATCTGTCAGGCACTCCAAAAATTCATTTGCCGGCAATTGATGAATATTATACTGAAACGGTGCATCCATGTAGTTGCCTGCATAATACGCTTTTGCACATTTTATAGCAGTACACTGTTTCTTTCCTTCCATCAATTCTTCATAATACTTTTTAGTATTTTCTGAATGAAAATGGAAAAAATGTCCTGCAACATCCCACACATAGCCAGCTTTTCTAAATGACTGGCAAAGACCACCCGGAACAGAATTTTTTTCTAAAATAAGATAATCATCCTCTTTTTTTTGCACAGCGAAAGCCAATCCGCTTATTCCAGCACCAATTACTAAATACTTGATTTTTTTCACGATTTTGTCTCCTTTTCTTTTATCATTCATGAAATGCAAATATCTCTGGTTTGCTCTCTTTTAATTTCAAAACTTCCTGTTCAGAACCACCAAATGCAAAATGACCTACCAAAATATTTTTAACACAAAATGTTAACTGGAAATTCAAAGCACAAAATGTTGTTATCTGCCCCTCGTCCCCTTCACTTCCAAGACCTTTACCTCTAAAATGCTTTAATCCTCCTAATCTATCCCAGAAATCCCGTTTAAATAAAATTGCCGCAATTCCCGATCTTGCAACACAGGCCTCATAGGAAAAACCATCAGCATGATACTCCTCTGCACATGTATCAAATACTCCCATCTTTTCCCAAATAAAGCTATCTACTCCTCCCTTCTGTCTAAATACCGGATTAACTACTGTTCCACCAATTCTATGTTTTCCAAATCTTTCTTCATATTCTTCCACACATTCTTTTCTTTGAAGAAATTCATGCATACCATAAAAACCTAATGGTAAAACAGGACATATATATCCAATTTGGCAATCTTCATGTTTCTCAATATATTCATACGCATTCATCATATCTGTAAAATAATTTTTAGGAATATAAATATCTTCATCCAGCTTAAAAATATACTCCGCTTTATCAAACAATTTCATCACGATATTAGTTACAACACATATATTGTTTAATTTTGTACTTACATAAACCCACTTATTCCGCTTACAAAGATCTGAAAGTTCTTCGCAATATTTACCAGAACTTGCAATGCACACTTCTAACTCATCCGTCTGGTAGGACTTAATTCTCTGAAAAACATCTTCCCATAAATATGGCTTATAACCTGAAAGCACAAAAAGCATTTGCTTTTTTCCTAAAATATCCCCTTCAACTTTATACTCAGAATTATATTTTCTCTTTTCCTCTTGCTCATTCAGAAACTCTCTTCTCTTTTTCTTCATTAAGTCAACTACTTTAGACATAATATTCCTCCACCCTTTATCTTTTTATTATTCGAACCAGCATTTTCTTCGCATAGTCAAAATTATCTGTTTTTCTATACACAAACATAATTATTACATTCGGCAATACTATACATATTAACGCCCTTAAGACTAATGTTCCCCATTCTCCAGCATTGATAAGCATGCATAAGAAATATGTAAACATACCTATAACTAACATTAATATAAAACGCAGCACTGTTTCTATATAATAATGCTTTGGCGATTTATTGAAGTAATGTTTGAATAGTACATTTGTTTCCCACGGTAAACTTACAATCAACATTGCAACCACTGTAGATATTGTAATTCCATATATACCAATTTTTTTAACTAAACATAAATTAAGCACTAAATTAAATAGACCTTCTAATAATGATCTAAAACGATCTTGACGCCATAATCCTTGTGCATTTTTAAAAATAAGTGTAATAAATCTTATCATCCAAAAATAAAAATAAATGGACATAATAATCGAAAAACCTACCGGTAATGTAGCATCTCTACCTACCCATATATACATAAACGGCTGATATAAACAACACAGACAAATAGCACACCATCCAACAATCCATGTATTTATAAAATTCAATCGTTCAAACAAGGTATAATTCGTTTCAATCTTTTCAGTTACTATGCTATTGCCAATCCCCGCTGTAATCGCACTGTGAAAAACATCAAAAAAACTATGAAGCATTGAAAAAATATAATAATAAGACGAATAAATTCCTAACATTCTCAACCCTAAGAATGTAGATATCACGATATTATCCGAGCCATTTATAATAGCAACACCTATTTTATTATACAATAATGCTGTAACTTTTTCACGGATCTCTGATTTTTCTTCTTTCTCTATTTCACCTCTGCATTTATATTGAGGATAATATTTTTCAGCAATAAATGCACTTCCTACATTCGACAGTAAAGTTGTCAGCGGAATGATAATTGCATAAGCATAATAATTATTAAATAAAAGCAACACTATAAACTGAAGCAAATATTTTGTTAAAAAAACTATACTACTAATTTTACTAACCAGATCATTACGTTGATGTGCATTTAATAATGCCGTTTTATATGCAAATAGCCAATAACTCAATACCGTATTGGATAAATAAATAATATATAATCCGTAGAGATTCACTTCACTGGGCAGTTCACCACTTACTATATACGGTAAAAATGGTATCAATAGCACCCCAACACCAAGAACAACAGTACCTATTACTCTGTATATCTTTTTATAATAATTTATAAGTGCACATACTTTGTCTGTTTTTCCCTCAGCAATGGGTTTGTATAATTTATAAACAACTGCACTACTAAATCCTAATTCGGCCATGTTCAACATTGTCAAAACGGATGTAAAAAGCCCGTCTAATCCAACAAATTCAACCCCCAAAATATGAATTAGCATCGTCCGTGCAATAAATGCTCCGATTAAATTTACCATTCTTAAAATAACCCCATAAAATGAATTACGAACGGTATTTTTCGTACGTTGATATTTTATCATAATTAATTCCTATCTTTAAATTTTCTATAAAACAAACGATCCAATAGTAACTTTCTTTTTAGTAAATAAAAATATAAGCAAGACAAATTCAATTAAATACATAATGTATGTTGTTGCAAATAATTGTAGTGCAACGAAAATAACTATAACCAAAACATTCATCGGAAATAAATTGTTATCAGCAATTCTTGCAAATATTAAACACACAAAAGGAAAAAGAAGCAACCCTATAAACCCTAAATTTGATGTCATTTCTGCCAACATACAAGGTGTCATAAAATTATAACTATTCGCCAATGAGGTTTTTTCCAGACCCGCTGAAAGATATGCTGTATACGAGGGAAAATTTATACCAAACGAACCTAAAATATAGTCAATCGGAAATGCCCAAGATAATAGTGGCCAAATGGTCTGCCCTGGGTAGTCCAAAATATGTATTTCTTCAGGATGTAAGAGCGAATAAATTGCAAGCCTTACTCTATCATCTCTTAAAAAATCAATTCTTAAAGTTGTATACATGTATGCAGTTTGTTCTGGCGAATATCCTCGATCATTAATTTTCACGGAGATTGATATTAATATCATAAATACCATTGCAACACCTGCAAATATCCCCAATCTAATTAAGCGTTTCCTTCTTTCATGCATAGAAATCATTGGATCATTTAATCCAGGAATTAAAGCAATAATGACAACTACGACCGCAAAAAACACTATTGCTCTTTTTCCCTCAATGCACATATTGGAAATAACTGCAATGGCAGCAATAACTTTCAAGAAAAAGTCATTATGTTTACTAACAATAAGCATCACTCCACAGCAAATTCCGATATATGATAATTTCTCTAATATTGCAATATATTTTGAATAAGGGTAAAGACCTATCTCACGCCATTGAAACGAAAATAAAATTCCTTTATTTACTGGATATATAAATGTAAGAATAATTGGCAGTAATAAAAAGAATATTAATAACCCTTTATGTTCATTTCTCACCTGTTCACTAATCATTAGTGAATTTTGTTTATATCTTCTCCCAAATTTAAGGATTATACATTGAGCATATATCAAAAACAAATCATATATTATACGCGTTACTGAATCTTTCTGAGAAATCAAATATCCTATATATCTTGAACTCCTTGTATAATCCGGCATCATATAAAAATAATCTAAAAATAGCGGCACAATATAGAATATAACAAATAAGAAATATATAATATAGCGTGCACTCCACGTAAAATTCTTAAAATTTCGAACAATAAAAATTATCGAGATCAGAATCGTAATTATGTCTATTATTACTGCGATATTCATGCTATACTCTTCTCCTCACTCACTATGTTCTGAACGTTCAAAACATATTATTTTCTCGATGCTACTTCTATAATAAAATCTTCCCATTCTGCATAAATAACTGTAGGGTTTAATTTATCGCATATTTTTCTTGCATTATTACCTAATTTTTCTTGGATTGCCGAATCTGAAAGGACATACTTCATTGCATCTACCAAAGCATTAACATTTTTAACAGGAACCAGCACTCCATTCTGTTTATCTTCAATCAAATATCTCGCCCCTCCCGCTGGGCAATCTGTGGAAATACTAGGAACACCCAATGCCATCGCTTCCATCAACGCATTTGGCATTCCCTCAAAATCTGAAGATAATGTAAAAATTGACACATCTCGGATTCTATCTCCCAAATTTTGTACATATCCTAGGAACTTTATTCTTTCATCTACTCCTAATGATTTGGCTTCATTAATTAAATTATCTTTTAAAGGTCCCTCTCCATATATTTCTAATTTATATGTGGGATACTCCTTGCTAATTTCAGCAAAAGCTCTAATCAATAATGAAAAATTTTTTTGCTTTGTTAATCTACCTGCTCCAACAATTACCTTTCTACGCTCTCCCTTATATTGTGGTCTTATAAACTCAGGATTAATTGCATTAGGTATTACTACACTATTTCCAACATTAATCCCTTGCATCTTATAAAAATTTCTAGCATCTTCTGTCTGAAAAACATATCCATCTGCATGCGGATAATACTTTTTAAACACTTTAAGATTTTTTTCTGATCTATCACAAAAAGTTTTTGGATCTGCTCTTTCTGCAAGTATAACAGGACATTTAATAAATCGTTTTTGTGCAAGTATAAACTTCGTCAGCTTAGGCAAGAATGTAATATATACATCCACCTTCTCTTTCCTAAAATAACGATTCATTCGATATAACCGAATTATATTTATCACTTTATGTGGTAATTTCGATTTACTTTCCCCATAAAGTACTACATGTCTGACATTACTTTTAATTTCATAAGTTTGCAGGTCAGATACTGTCAAAACCGTAATCTCATGCCCCTTATCTGCCAAAAAATTTGCGAGATTACAAACAACTCTTTCAGCTCCTCCCCCTGTTAAGCTTCCAATTAATAAAGTAATTTTCATTTTAATATCCTCATTTTTTCATTTTTGTAACATATATACTGTAAATTTTCAAATAGATGCTCGTATTACACATTTGTGAAACCAAGTACTTTAACTTAGACTTATTAAAATCATGTTTTTTAGTCTATTAACAATTTCCACGCCTGTTGCCTTTCTTCTTGTCTGGTAAATTAATCCAACTTCCAAAAATCTCATCCCACTTCTCTGGCTCAAATGGTTTAAATCCACTCCAATGAAAAAAAGTCATTTCGCCAAAATAGACTTTCCCATTTACTTCATAAAAATCCACACGAACTTGAGGAATTCCCTTCGACAATTTTTCAGCTAAATCTTTCATTTCTTCAAAACATAACGGTTTTTCTGGACACTTATCTGCGTTAGAATGCCCATTTGTAAAAGGAAGATGTTTAAAATCTGTATCGAAAAAATCAAATTTAGTTTCTTCTTTACTTCCTCTATCAGTCGCAATAAACATAGCTTTAACTTCACCATCAAATGCAAAAAATTTATAATCACGTAACTCCTTCGTTTTTTTGTCTTCTTTATATTCTTCAGCAATAATTCGATGAGGAACATCTTTATATGGCCATTCTCTTTGTCCATAATAAAAATTATGTTTTAAGCATTCTTCTATCTTTTTTTTGGCTTTAACCTTATCCAACTGTTTCTTGTCTTTGCAAATCACCAACCCACCACTATCATGGGTACATTTAAGCACAAATTGGTTCGGCAATAAATCAAAATCAATATCATCAAAATGATTCCAAACTCCAAGTGTAGGAATTACATATTTCTCTCCTATCTTTTTAGCGACAAATTCTTTAACAGCATATTTATCAACCATCATCGTATATTCCGGACGTCGATCATGTATTTTAATCCACTGAAGCTTTTCATTGAATGTTCTCGGATTTTCCAAGTTTAAAGGTTTACCAACAAGAATTTTAAAAGCAATCTTTATATACCTTTCATCACTCATCCAATTAAGCACACCTCTTTGGCCTAACGTTAAAAATAATAGTTTAGGATTTTTGAGAATCTTTTTTACCCTGTTATTCATCGATTTTTCTTCTTTCTATACACTCTAATATATTCATCTTGATACTGCTTACTCATTCGTTCAGCGCTAAATTGTTCATGAGCACATTTATATGCTTCTAATCCATAAATGCTTCGCTTATCTTGTTTCATTTCCAGAATTTTACTCAAACAATCTCTCTTATCTCCAAGTCGATAAAGCTCTCCTATATTCTGATTTGCGTCATAGATTTCTTTATGCTGTTCAATATCTGAAAGAATTACAGGAAGGCCAACCGCCATTGCTTCTAACACGCCATTTGGCAATCCCTCTGATTTACTGGATGCAATATAAATATCAGATGCCTGAAGATATTCATTTACATTATTGACACTTCCTGTCATAACAACATTCTGTTTCTTTCCATATTCTTCTTTCAACTCAGCATAGTCAGCGCCATCACCAAGAAGCAGGAGAAGATAATTTTCCAGACTCTTTTCTTCACTAAACAATTCAAGCAAAAATTTCTGATCCTTACGTGCAACAAATTGACCTGAATAGACCAAAATCACTTTGTCTTTTGGAAGATTAAGTTTTTCACGCATTTTCTCTTTTTGTTCTTCGCTTGGATGAATGAAGTTTGAAACATTTACTCCATTTTGAATATAAGGGAACTTTAATTTTAATTCCTCTTTATATTTTCTTGCAAGACTTGCTGAACAAGTCCATGTCTGTGCAGTTCTCTTCATTGCATAAAGGTGCATTTTTGCCATAACTACGCCTACAGCCTTACCAAATTTCACCGGATAGTCTTCATATACAAAATTCCGTAGTGTAGTCACATGTCCCGGATATTTCATTCTGCTGAGAGCAAAATCTGGGAATACGCCTAATGCATGAACAATATCAACATTTAACTTGTCAAGTTCTTTTCTTAATTTTTTTGTTTTACCCAACAAAATATCCTTTTTATCCAATGGTACTCTAACATGTTTCACACCTATGTCCAAATAACGCTGCAACTGACTTGTGCCATCATCTGGTTCATTATAGAGCGTAATCAAAATAGGATTAAACTTATCTCTATCCATATATGTAAAAATACTAAGCATCTGTTCGATTGGTCCTGATTTCTTACATGCAGTCACAAGAAAAGCAATATTAATTTTTTTATTCGAATCTTCCCTGTTTTCTTTTAAATCCACTACATATAATCCTCTATGTCCCTCAAATATACTATCAAAGCATATTTTATCACCTGCATGGTTCCATCTCGGATGAAGATCACATCTTGTATCATTATCATATTTAAATGGTGCAAATACTCTAGCAATAGTTGTATTATCGCGTTTACGTTCATTTCCATCCATCAGATTAATGCTTGCAACCCTGGCTCTGTCCGGATAAGAATCTGTCACAATTAAGCTACCATCCGGGCTATAACTTGGATGTCCATCATTGGAAAACTGTGGCCAACAATGAATATATTTATCCGTTTTATCTTTCATTAAATAATATCCAGGGCCACCTTTTTTTTTGTTTTCAAATGCTAAAATAGACGAATTATTTTTCCAGAAGCAATGACTTACCATATCATCATCAGAAAGGACATACATATCTGTTCCATCAACATTGCATGTAATAAGCCTTGTATATTTTCTCTGACCGTTAAACCAACGGTATAACACCATAAAACGTTTTCCATTCGGGCTTAACATAATATGATTTACTTTATGTACAGCTCCTGCCTCTTTCATTTCCGGGCGTGGCTGGAAGTTTGCAAAATCTGTGTACTTTAACAGATCAGTTACTTCTCCTGTTTCAAGATCTACCTTCCAAATTGCTGTTGAATCTGGAAGTGCTACTCCCTTTGTTTTCTCAGGCACATTATAATATCCATATCCTGGACGCAACTCATACAAGCGACTAAAATCAAGAGTCAAAGCAAACTTACCATCTGATGAAACACTATAAACTGCAGCAGGAATAACCTTTTCTTCCATTGTTTCAAGAGTAAGAATTACTGATACATATTTTCCATCTCTATAATCATTGTACAAAATTCTACTGCAAAAGTCTGGTCCCAACCACTGAAGCATACAAGCCTGCTGAACATTCCATGCTCTGGTTTCTGCAATCTTCTTAACTCTGTTTTCATCTGTTTCCGGCTTAAATGTATCAATTAAAAGTATATCTGCTTTTTCATGTGGGGATACATCCGACCATGTGTCATTAGCCTTCATACATAACATATATCTATCAGAAATATCCCATGGAGATTTATCATAATAACCAAAAAAATATTCATGCTGCGGATCATCCGGTGAAATTCGTGTGATATTCCCCTCAGATTTAATCTTTTTAGATATCGCATACATGCCGGTTTGATAAGCTCGTTTAATAACTTTTTTAACCGCAGGATATTTATTCAATTGATAGTTGATTTTCTGTTCAATACTCATAATTATTACTCCCTTATATAAATTCCGGTTATTTTCTTAGAAATTTCTTATAAATATAATTCTGTATTTTTATCGGCATTAAATACATTCCTGTCTGTGCAATACCTATCATTGCATAATCAATAAACGAAGCATATCCCATTTTCCAGAACTTTCTTATTGTGGCAATGTAACTCCATGTATTCTGCCAACTCTTTCTTCTCTTTGCCAGTTCATCAGAACTTCTAAACCATAAAAGTGCTTCATCTATATTCTCGGCCTTATAACCTTCAAACTGCATCCGACCAAAAAGATCAACATCCTGATTTCGTTTAAGATCAGCATAACCATCATTCTCCAATACTGCTGTCTTACTATACATTACAGCCGGATGATTAAATGCTGAACGTTTTTTTGCATAATTATATATTTCATCCGATGATGTCGGTACAACTCTCTGGGAAACTACATTTGAAATATCACCCACAAATTCATCAATATGCGAACCAACAATAGCCAAATATGGTTTTTCTGCAAAACGAGCCAACTGTTTCTCACAACGATCAGGTTTCGAACAATCATCCGTGTCCATACGTGCAACAAGTTCATTACGGCATTGCTTTAATCCAACATTAAGCGCCAGGCCAAGACCAAGGTTTGTCTCATTTTTTACTCTATGAAGCATTGGATACTCATTCAACACTGCATAAAGTTCCTCTGTTAGCGGACCATCTTCCACAAGCACAATTTCATCTGGAGCAACAGTTTGATTTAACATAGAGTCTAATGCTAATTTAAGATATTCTGGTTTTTCTTTTTTATAGAGAGACATTAAAACAGAATATTTTTTATTTTTTGCATTATCTTCTACTGCAATAATTCTTTTTTCATCTCTTATCTTTTTATCTTCGTTTTTATTCAAAATTTTCTTTGCCTCTAACTGCTTCCAGTCATATTCTTCAGAGGTGATTTTCTCGTTCTTTAAAAGATAATCGCCAAAATCCTCTGCTGTTGCCATATCTTCTTCTGTAATGCCTTCCTGTTTTACGAAAGCTTTCTCTACAGTTTTGAAAATAATCTTGATGTCTTCAACTAATGAAACTTTTTCGATATATTTAAGATCCCACTCAATCTTATCTTCCCAGGAAATCGCATTCCGTCCATTGACCTGGGCCAATCCGCTTAAACCTGGCTTTGCTGTATGACGCCTTCTCTGCTCCGGAGTCATAAATACCATATCTCTTACCAGCTGCGGACGTGGACCTATCACTGACATAGTTCCATTCAAAATATTAAAGGCTTCCGGAAGTTCATCTAAAGAAGTGCTTCTCAGCCATTTTCCAAATTTTGTCAGACGCACTTCATCCGGAAGTAAGTCACCGTTTTCGTCACGTTCATCTGTCATTGTTCGGAATTTATACATTTTGAATACAGTTTCTTTGCCATCTTTTCCGATCAGACCCGGGCGATCCTGTGTAAACAGTACAGGACTTCCCAGTTTTAATTTTACCAGAACTGCAACTCCAATATATAATGGACTGAAGCAGACTATCGCCGCTGTAGCACAGACCACATCCATTGCACGCTTGATATATTTTTCATAGAATCCCATCTTTCTGGGTGTAACAGAATCAATATTTTTCGCTTCATATGTAGTCTTTTCAGATCTTTTTTTCATAATATGTGCAGACACAGCCATAGCACCAACGGCTGTCCCTGCAAGTATTCCAATTGTCTTCTTTTTCGACATAGTCTCTTCCCCATTTATATATTTTATTTAAAGCACGCTCTGATAACTTCAATAATTCTGTTCTGCTGCTCCTCTGTCATCTTATTATCACTTGGCAGACATAATCCTCTATGGAAGATATCCATTCCGACATCCAGAGGATTTCCATCCGCTCCAACAGCACCACCGCTGATATAGGCATTTGTTTTCGCACGACCATTTCCTTCTCGTGTAACAAATCCATTCATACGGTAAATCGGCTGCATATGCATCGGTTTCCAGATCGGACGACCTTCTGCATTAATGCTGCTAATTGCTTCCAGAATTTCTGTCGGACAGCTTTTGCCTGCTTCCGGAACATATAATGCTTCGCATTCTCCACGAACCTGTTTGCACATAGCATCCTCATCTATGATCAGACAGGACAGCCAGAAGTTAGGAACGGAGTTCTCTGCATCGAACGGGTTCATTTTAACCGGAAGGTCTTTTAAACCTTCTTTATATCTTTCATAAATTGCTTTTTTCTGAGCGATATGCTCATCCAGATACGGAAACTGACCACGTACTACACCTGCAACTACATTACTCATACGGTAGTTATATCCCAGTTCTTCATGCTGATACCAGGCTGCATTTTCTCTCGCCTGAGTAGACCATTTACGAACTTTATTAGCAGCTTCTTCATCATTTGTCAGGAAGCATCCACCTGAACTGCCTGTAATAATCTTGTTCCCGTTAAAAGAGATTGTATTATATTTTCCGAAGGTTCCGGTCTGAACGCCCTTGTAGGTAGCTCCCATGGATTCTGCTGCATCTTCGATCAGAATTGCATTGTGCTTCTTAATGATTGCATTTAATTCAGCTACTTTTCCCGGAGTACCATAGAGATGTGCAATAACTACAACTCTGGTATCAGGGTAAATTTCAAACGCCTTTTCCAATGCGACCGGATCCATATTCCATGTATCATATTCTGTATCAATGAAGACAGGTTCTCCTCCTTCATATACAACCGGATTAACGGTTGCATCAAAAGTCATGTCTGAGCAGAATACCTTTTTGCCTTCGAGTGCTCCGTGTCCGACTTCTGGCATACCATATGCTTCAATTCCTGCCAGTTTCATCGCCAGATGCAGAGAAGCGGTTCCTGCTGATAATGCTACCGCATATTTACAGCCAATATATTCGCAGGCCATGCGCTCAACTTCATTGATGTTTTTGCCTACCGTTGACATCCAGTTTGTTTCGTAGGCTTCTTTCATATACTCTAATTCCGGTCCGTGCATTGTTGGACTGCTCAACCATACTTTGGATTCAAACTTTTCAATGTTGTTATTTTTATTAAACATGACTTAACATCCCCTTTGTATATTATTCAAGTTTTAATTTTGCATAGCCAGAACATCTTCCTGACTTTGAGATTTCTGCGTTGCAGCACGGCTCTGTGCTACAGATGATGATGTTATTTCTTTGTTTACTTCTTCTGGTCTTCTGAATGTCGGAACTGCTTTTCTCAGAGCCTCTCGTGCCACATTATCATCTTCTGTCTCACATGCAGCCTGCAGTTCTTCAAGTTTCACATTAATATCATGCTCACACAGCGGAGCATCACGTTCGATGAAGATCATGCTGTTTGGTGTCTTGTCAAGTTCTTCTGTTTTAACAAGAAGTTCTTCGTATAATTTTTCTCCCGGACGCAGACCGGTTTCTACGATATCGATTCCCTGCACACCTGACAGACGGATCATGTTCTCTGCAAGATCCAGGATCTTGACCGGCTTCCCCATATCCAGTACGAACAGTTCACCATTCTGTGCCATTGCCCCACTCTGGAGTACCAGCTGAGAGGCTTCCGGAATGGTCATGAAGTAACGGATGATTCTCTTATCTGTAAGTGTGACCGGACCGCCGTTGGCAATCTGGCGTTTGAACAGCGGGATAACAGATCCTGCACTTCCAAGTACATTTCCGAAACGGGTCGCACTGTATTTAACTTTACCGTGTGTACTTGCACTCAGAACGATCATTTCACACATTCGTTTCGTCGCACCCATAACGTTGGTCGGATTGACTGCCTTGTCTGTGGATACCATCATGAAACGCTCTGCATTGTGTTTCTCACACATTTCTACAATTACTCTGGTACCGAAGACATTGTTTTCGATTGCTTCAATACAGTTGTGCTCCATCAGCGGAACATGCTTATGAGCTGCTGCATTGATTACGATCTGTGGATGATACTGCTCAAAGACTCTTTCCATCGCTCTGCGGTTTGTGATAGAAGCAATCTCTACCTGAAGGTCGAGTTTACCTTTGTAGGCAATCTTGAGTTCCTGCTGAACATCGTAGGCACCATTTTCGTAAATATCCAGAATGATCAACTTGCGTGGATTCATCTTGGCAAGCTGACGGCAGAGTTCGGAACCGATGGAACCGCCGCCTCCTGTGATCAGGATTACTTTGTTGCGATAGTAGTCATAAGTCTTCTCATCTGTAACGACCAGAGGTTTACGGAATAACAGTTCCTCAATATCAAACTCTCTCAGGTGGCGTTTGCCGCCTGCTGCATAAACTGTCGGATAATCGTAGACCTTTAATTTGTATCCGGCTTTCTTGTAGTATTCGTACAGAGCCTTTTTCTTGTCAGCATCCATGGATGGAATCGCAAAGACGATTTCCTGTACTTCGTATTCTGCAAGTCTCTTGAGCGTTGCTTCGTCTTCTGAGTATACTGGAATTCCCTGAATTTCACGACCGACTTTTTCCTTATTAGTATCAATGAAACAACGTGGTATGTATGCAGCTTCTTCGTTATTAAGAAGCTCCTCTGCAAAGCTTACTCCTACACGACCTGCACCGATGATTGCAATCTTAATCTTCTGTACTTCTTTGTCGCTTGCCGCCTGTACACCGGATACGATATAAAGAAGTTTCGCCAGAAATCTGCCATGCAAAGTTTCCTGATTGCCGCATTTGTAAGCGTAACGGTACATCATACGAAGAGTAAGCGCTCCCAGAACGTTCATGCAGAACAACGCCAGCATTCTTGCAAAGGTAATCTTGTGAACAGGAAGTATCATCTCCAGTAATACATATACCCAGAATGCAATCGCATCTGTAAACAATAGCCTGATGTAACACTGAATCCCGCCATACCGCCATACCTGCCCGTAGACATTGCCAATCAGTCTCGCAGCAAAGACACATATTGCGGAAAGAAGCATCTGCTGGATAACCGTTACTGTCGCGAGTTTATCGTTGCCGCCATAGAGAACCAACAGTAAAGCTGCAACCACCAGATATATCACTATGTCGTATAAAACAAGTGTCCAGCGAATATTTCGTTTTTTGTTTCCATTACTTTTCATTTGCACCTCTCATATTCAGGAGCACCCTGTTGTAGCGGGCATCTCCTGTCCCTTCCTTTCCCAAGTTTCCTTTTTATGTTTTATAGCCGTATACGCATATGCGTTACATTATAACGCATTTTTCGAGCACAGACATGCCCTATTTTTAGTTTTGTATATACAATAGCATTTTCGATTGGTGTAGTCAACTGTTGTAGGATGCTGAATCGGCACGAATTTGGTCTGATTATGACATTTTTTAATATTTGCTTTTGGTGGATGGTGGGGATTTTGGTGGGATTATAAGGAATTCTACTGTTTTATGCCGCACCTGCGATGTCCATCTTGTTTCGTGGATGCAGTTCTCTCAGAATCTCAGCCTGTTTCCTCGCTGCAATATGGATATAGATCTGTGTTGTTTTTATGGAACTATGCCCCAGAATCTGCTGCACACAGCTTACATCCACGCCCTCTTCTATCAGATAGGTCGCAAAAGAATGACGGAACATATGTGGGGTTATGTTTCTTTTTATGCCGGCCTGGTTTGTATATTTTTTCAGCATCAGGCGGATGGACTGCTCCGTAAATCTGCTTCCCCGGCAGTTTACAAAGAAAAAGCCGCTGTTTTGGATCTCTGTTTTATTTTTTTTGTAATATTTTTTCAATATGGCAAGCACTGAAGGATTGCTGATCTGGACGTATCTTTCTTTGTTTCCTTTTCCCATTAATTTAATCAGTCCTGTATTCAGATTGATATTTTCTTCTTTTATATTGGAAACTTCATAGACACGGGCTCCGGTTGCAAAAAACAGTTCGATGACTGCTGCATCTCGCAGAATATATTTATAATCTGATGCGGTGCTTTGTTCCAGGCATTTATAGATATGATTCAGAAGCTGTTCGATTTCTTCTCTGGGAATGATTCTGGGAAGTGTTACGGATTCTTTGAATTTGACTTTGATTTTGTGAAATGGATTTTCAGTGATGATCTCGGATTCTTCCAGATAATTATAGAAGGCTTTTATGGAGGCGATTTTTCTTTTTACGGTTTTGGGCTTGTATTGCTTGTGCAGATGGGTGATGTAGGCTTCAATCTGCTGCCTTTGTGGGGTGTTGGTATTGGTGTATGTGAAATATTGCCGGAGATCAGTCTTGTAGGCTTTGAGGGTGTTGTAGTCGAGTTCTTTGCGGTATTTGCAGAATTCCAGGTATGGGGTGAGGTTGGATTGTATATTCATGTTTTTTGAGGTCTCCTTTTGCTTTTGTATTTGCTTTTGTGGCAGATTGTTCGAAGTTGTAGTATAGCATGGAATGGTGAGGGAATAAAGGCTGAGGTGTATGGTTTTCGTATGGTACAGGGGATTATGTGGGATAATTAGCAGTTATCTATTAAACTATTGGAGTATTTATATGAATATCGATTTTTTCATCTCACATAGTAAGGAAATGAAATCCGTTTTTGTCATACCACTTATGCAATCGTTATCTGCTCTTGGATTTAATGTTTGGATTGATCGAAATGGAATAGTTACAGGACAGAATATCTATAGTAAAATCAAAGAGGCTGTTACTAATTCAACTTACTGTATTGCTGTTATTAATCAGGAATTTTTGACTCGTTCATGGCCTTTAGAAGAATTAAATTTATTTCATTCAAAAGAGAAAAAGGACCAAACGATTATTATTCCTGTATATGTGGACATTGACAAAAATATAGTTTATGAGAAAATACCATGGCTTGAAGGTCGGGCTTTCGAAAAAATAGATATAAAGCATTTTGCTGATAATGATCGCATAGAAATAATATGTAGAATTGTAGGAAGATATTATAAAGACCGCATTTTAGAGTTGAATCCTAATAAGTTAGAATATTCTTCATTATATAAATATTCTTTTCCATGCAAGGAATCGTTATTAACGCTGCTAGAGAGAAGAGAATATTTCTTATACGATTTTCGCATTGCAACTATCGAACTTTGCAATATAACGGGTGTGGTAAATGCGGTTTATAGCGCACTTACCTCTAAACCCAATAAATACATGAGTATTTCAAATAATCTTAGCAATATCCTGAGAGGTTTTTGCTTTAATCCAAATTACGAACCCACTTATAATATATATATTTCGATATTATATTCACTTCATGTGATATTAGAAGAATTAAAAATTCTTTTGGATTCTTGATAAAATTTTCATAATGGAACAAATTATTTTTGCGGGATCCGTACTTTCACGAAGCACAGATTCTTCAGATTTTAAATAAGGATAGTCATTTATATGTACACAAACTTCATCCCAAATTTGTTTTGCAACGTATCCAGTAGAACCTATCGGAATAATATATGCATTAGCTTTTTGAGCTATTTTAAATTCCTGATAAACGCCATCCGTTAAAACTACACCTTTCTCGGAAATTTTATTACCAAACATGAAGATTGCAATGCCTGCATTTTTAAATATTCCCTCACGATATGTGGTGACTAACTCTTTGTAATCGTTTCTATTCTTGTCCTCATAAGGAAATGCTTTAATCATAAGGTGTTTTTCAAGTTTCGACACATTATTTTGGCATTCTTCTACAATAGCACTGATGACATAACTTCCTATTCCACGAGCATGTCCTGTGATAATTTTATAATGTTTTTGATATAGTTCTTTGACTAAAGCTCGAATAAACTGAGGGGCGGTATATTCCCATGCTGTACCATATTCATGAGCTGCACCTGAAATAAAAATGCTATTACATTTAGTTTCTCTTTGAATGTCTGACAATATATGGGGTATCTGAACATAATTATCTATTAAGACTGCTTCAATACCGTAACGCATTAAATCATGTATACGTAATTCTTGTTTGTTTAAATCATAATAAAATTCGTCTAAATCATCATATTTTTCTTTTTGTATTTTTTCCAACAGACAATAATGTGTACGTCTATTTGCATCCAGAAGATTTCTGATTCTACTGAGGATATATTTCAAATTAGGATCTTCAAAACTAAATCCAATAAAAAGAAAAGTTTTGGATACTAAATCACCTTGTAAAGCAGTAGTAAATAATTGCCTTTTTTCATTGTACAGTTCATAATCATCTTTCGTTATCACGCATGTTGAAGGGTCTAGATAATCTCCATGCATTTTATAGACAATTGCATCGCTTTCTGATAGTGTAGTAGAAAGATTTTGCGACACCATCTTAATATCTACTCTTTTACCATGTTTTCTTAAAATATCCTCTAGTAAATGGTCATAATTTGTTGTCCAGTATGTTTGTATAGGCATTTCAGCCAGCAAATTAATGCTACTATTCTCTTGAGATTCAGTGATAAAACGATTTAAAATTTTAGCATTTAGTTCACTTCGGCCTCTTTTTTCATTACAGTAATATTGTGCAACTTCTACTAGATCTGTTTCTTTGTCAACATCCAAATGAATTTCTTCTGCCAGTTCTCTTAAAAGTTCTTTCCAATTTACAAAACCAGACGGGCGGGACAAACCTGCTCCTGCAAAAATAGCTGCATAACCTTCTTGAATTGCTTTAACATACTGTCGTTTAAAATCTGATACGGTTGCCATTTTATTCCTCTTATCGTATAAAAATTTAATAGATAACTGCTAATTATCGTTACTGGTAAAAGCATATCATATATATTAATCCTTATATATCTGCATTGTCTTATTATACCACACTTCGCGAAGTTTTTATAATTCGGTATATCGAAACAGGCATTCTTTCTTTCGACATACTTCTACAAAAAATCTGATCCATCATAACAAATGTCTGTAACAATGCCACTCTCTTTTTTGCCCTCTCGATAGCAGAATCCTAATCTTTTAACTGTCAAAGATGGGATTTTAGCAAATATTAAAGGATTTCTACCTCAAACCTTCCAATACATTTTCGATTTTCACAATCAATGCTTCTACCGCTAAATGGTTTGTAATTTTTTCCACATTATTTTTATTATACTCTGTCAAAGAGTTTTTTAATCGTGTCAGCATTTCTATATCTGAAACATAAAAATCATTTAAATTTCCCATGTAGTATACTGCCTTAAACGCTTCAACTATTGCATATATTTCCCGTGCAGTACTCTTTTTTATTAATTTCATCAGTTTTTCCTGGTCGATATATTCCATAAAGGATTTATGCCCGAGATAATATTCTTCGCGTTCGGTACATTTTTCCAGGAATTTCTGTGCGTTTTCATATGCGTTTTCTTCTTCAATTTCTTTCTTCTCCAGAAATGCATTTCTTATTCTTCTTTTTTCTGCGATTGGATCATAGAAGAATTTAAACTTTTCTTCAACCTCTGAATCCGAAAATGATAACGGTATACGTCTTTCTTCCTGCACATTTTCATCCGTATCAATAAAGGAAAGCATTTTACTTTGAATTGCGGCAATATCGCCTTTATATAAATGATACTTCTGGAGCATAATCAATAATATAAGGATATTAGAATAATCTTCGTATGCATATTTGTTTTCCTCTAATTCTTTCAGCATTTGCTTAATATAATTTCTTATTTCATCGTCCTCCATAAGTTTCCACTCATAAAGTCTGGCACAGGTCTCGCCCTGTGATTTTATAGTTTGTTTCTTATATCCCTTTTCATGTTTGCATCGTTTCTCAATATCTCTTGCCGCTTTTACTAATTCTGCTTCATCAAGATATGCATTTCTCATATATTTATTAACGAAAAAATATTCTGCTGTGTAAGTATATTTATGATTTTCAAAATGAACATATTTTTGATCTCCATAATAAGACAGATTACTTATGAGCGTTTTATTATCTCTGTCTGCGACTACTATCCAGATGCTGTATCTCAAAAAGTCGGCAACAATTTCTTCATAATACTCAGATTCATTGAAATTTTTACAGGTCACTTTATAGATTTCTTCAAACAGATCAATCCACATTGCGGCCACTCTGAGATTGTTATTCCCAGCCTCATGAAATGCATTTACTATTTTATCCATATGTTCTGTTAAGAACTGTCTGTATTTACCCTCTTCAAGATACCCTTTACTTTTTGCATTCCCCATGATCAGATCTTTTAATGATTCTTCAATTCCCGGAGTATACTTACAGGTCTTCCCAATAACTTTCTCTTTTATATCACGGTAAATATAATTTTCTGAATATAAGGTTTCGTTTAACTGTTTTAGCTCTTTCATTGTTAATTCATCCGTTGCTAAATCAGTCCTTTTGGTTTTATCTTCAGGTTTATCCCGAATCACCTTTCTTCCACCGGTTAATATTGTCTGATATTTTTGCTCAACATTTATATTCGCATAAGTTTTCCCTATATTGTCCTCGTCTGCCAGAATAATCACTTTGCAATTGCAATGTTCTATCAGATTATTTATGTAGCCAAACACTTCACTGATGGATATGCTGCATCTTTCCAGATCATCGAAGCATATTACCAGATCTTTTACTTCAATTGTCGTACTTAGTTCGTTTAATTTTTCCAGATCCATTGAAACAGCACCTGCTGAAAACGAAAATGCTCTGCTTGCAGCCCCTAAAATCCCCGATACTGCCTTTACTCCTTTTCTTACTATATCGTTTCCGTTGGCTTTTGCATAAATCAAGTAGTTAGATAGTAATTGTTTTGACAATGCCTCAATAGAGTTCATTCCATACAGTGAGATATAAATGTTTGTCTTTCTGTTATTTTTTCCAACTTCTAAGGCCGATATGGCATCAGCCAGATAGTTTTCGTATAGAAAGGTTTTTCCACAGCCCCACGCACCGCTGATCAGTAATGCATATCGGGCATTTTCATTTTTTATATAGCTTTCTACTACCTGTTGTATCTCTTGTTTGTTCATCGGTCTTTGTCCTCTTTATCTTTCCATATTGTTTAATAGATTTTAACATACAATCAAGGGCAGCATCCCCAAAATCAGACACTGCCCTTAAATACTATTTCGTTTTAATATTCTCTACTCCTTGCGGTACAGAAAAGCAGGCCTTCCTCTCTGCCGGAAAATATGCTGTTATAAAGTTTCCGGTCTGATATCATCTGTTTACTCCAGCAGTCTTCCCTCCCGATACGACCATTCCAGATAATCGGGATTCTGATAATACAGGTCTGTATTGAAATCGGATATTTCATCACTGATAAAGGACGAGAAAATTTTCATCAGTTCTTTTGCTTCTTCTCCCTTTTTTGCACAGTCTTCGATCATGATACTGTAAAGCTTTCCAATATCCAGGAAACTCGGTATGGAGTAATTGCAACCCGAAATGGTATCAAAATCTCCCTGATGTATTTTATAGTACTCGATTACTTCATCGCTGACCTGCTCAAAACTGAGACAATGATTTACTTCCGCATCATATAAAAGCTTTTCTATCCCTGCCTCGCCAATCGCACTTACAATATCGCCACGATGATTCCTGGTTTCGCGTGCAATATACTCAATCAACGCACATACATAAAAATAGTCATTCCGTTCCTTTTCGTTCATATTTTACCTCGCTCTTTATAAAATGCAGACAATCAAGTGCAGAAAGTGTATGAAAGCTAATCTGGTGAGTCGGATGTCTGAATTCTGCCAGTACCCAAAACTGTCTTCTGCTTATGCGTCCTGTCAAAAAATCGTTCACATAATTCCATACTGTATCATTTGCCATCGGACCTTCTACAATATCATATGTATGAGTTTTACCACTCCGGCATTGTGCAATAAAATCAAGCCAATCATCTGATATTTCTGGGAATCTCAGTATTTTTAATTCTTCATTCGGTTCATAATCATAGTAATTAATTATTGGCTCGCCAATACCTCGATTTGCCCAGCGAATAGCCTGCTTCATATTATTCGTACAATAAAATCCCCACGAAAAATCTTTTGTATATTTTGCTTTTCGTATCTCTGGGTATGTGACGATTTCTTTACTTGCATGGTACAATTCCATTTGTTTACACCTCACAATTTGTCAAAAAATCCTGTTAGCATGAAATTTTTTTGTATAATTTTCGTAATGCAATAAATAAAAACAGTCAAATACTGAATTTTATTACATTTCCTGGATATATTCTAGTATACTATATTTATATGGAAAGAACAAATATTGTCTTTTACAGCGTCAGCAAAAAAATCATCCTAATTCCACTTCTGCACCAACTATACTTTTCGGAATTTCCGTAACAATCCAGGGCCATTTTTTATGTAAAACAATTTCTTTAACGACTTCAGCACTTGGATGATGATATCTATTTTTATATCCTACTGAAATGACAAATTCTGCGTCTATATTAAGTAATTTCGAATTAAAACTACGCCTGGATCCATGATGTGGAATTTGAACACATCCGATATATTTCAAATATAGCTCATATGCTTCCTCTAATTGCTTCCATTTTTCCTTTCCTGATGCGTCATAATCCCCCATAAACAGACAACCTGATTTTTTATAGTAACAATGAATATAACCATATAATTCTGGGTTGTAAATATATTGACGTACATTATCAGTACACGCTCCTGAAAATAATGTCATCGAATTTGTATTAAAATCACCGGGAACCTTCTTATATATTGCGTTTAATTTTTCTTTATTTTTTTTGAAAAAATTTTCATCTATAGCATCAGAAAGAGAAATTTTTTCCTTTTTTAATTCTTCTTTTATAATCCCAATTCTTTCTTTATTTCTAAAATTAAACAGAACATACTCCCACTTAACTTTAGCCAAAACTGGAAAGTGAATGTTTGTTGATTTACCTCTGCGTTGTTGTCCATTCGAAGTTGAATCGTCCCATTCTTCTTCCGAATATTCCTCTACTTCTATAAACTGCGTATTCCCCCAGCGTTCTCTTAGTTTATCCAAATCAAATAAGAGATCATTCGCTATTTCACTGACATTATTTAACTTAACTTGTTGTGCTAGATAAAATAAAATAAAATATAAAGAAACTTCAACAAAATGTGCTATCTTATTTGTAGGACA
>ERZ772954.634-NODE-634-length-33427-cov-5.839866_pt1 | contig 33427 bp, 25 predicted proteins | sample MGYA00580684_ERZ772954 | MGnify/ENA primary metagenome ERZ772954 (study PRJEB29015, sample SAMEA2737654) | human gut metagenome | biome: human gut; feature: human-associated habitat; material: faeces | place: China | collected 2012 ...
AAAAAAGAACCGCGGGACACGCGGGGATAGCCTGTTTTAGCTTTGCCCTGAAGGGCAATTGAGCAGGAAGCTCCCACTTCAAAATCTGTAAGATTTAAGTGGCGAGAGCATGTCACTAGCTTCATTCTACCATGCTTCGGTAGGTGGGGCAATGTAAATCGGAAAACAGAAAAGGATTTGTATGCATTATTTGACATGGACGAACATAAACTAAAACGGGTATGTTCTCCTTAACAAATCTGTTTGGAAAGGCTATGACGTACCTAGTGATCGCACTGTGGAAACTTGAGAAGCCCATAGTCCGGAAGGCTCCTTCGGGGGCCTTTCGTTATTTATACGAACAAAATATTAAAACTGGTGAGAGGTGGTGAAAAACTTGGAGAAAAAGCAATTTTCAACATATGATGAACAGATTACTTTTCTGGAAGAAAAGAAAGATCTGATAATTACTGACAAAGAATATGCCAGAAGGATGTTGCTTAAAATCGGTTATTTCTCACTGATGAATGGATATAAAGAAGCTTTTAAAGAATCCGTCAGCAATCAGTTTCAAAAAGGTACAACCTCAATGTGGTCAACCTAGCGTCAACTTAAGGGCATATTAGTGAATATCCTCCAATGCAAACTACAAAATAAATCGGTTTATGACAGAAAACAGTTGCTGCTTTGTTGGAAACCAGAAGATTCATAAAAATGACCGCACTTAAATAAGCCTATTGATGAATGCGGGTTCTATTTTAAAAAGAAACTTTTTTATTTCGGAAATGCGAACGTCCCTTGGATTTCAATTTCTTCCTTGGAAATGTACCGCCCGCCATTATCGCCGCCGGGATGGGTATTTCCAGCAGAATGAGCCGCCTAAGAATTGTGAAAATCAAAATTCAGTAATACGGAATATAGAAAATCAGGAAGTTAATCTTTTATCAAAAGAAGAACTTTGCAAACGGCAAAATCAAATCAGATGGATGTCTTTTTACGCTATATTTTGACTATTCACGCAAAAATATAGACGGAGAAACTGAATTCAAATAATATATATAATATAGATATAAAAACAGTTAAAAGAAGGAAGAAAAATAGAGAAAGTTTTTACCAGATATAGTAAAAAGTTCTCAGGCTATGATGGTATAAAAGGATAATGGAGGGGGTTAAATCAATGAAATTTGATGTTAAAACACAGGGAAAGAAAATGGAGGTTGCTTTGGAAGGAAGAATGGACTCTGCAACAGCACCGGAATTTGAGAAGGAGATTTTCCAAAAGCTTGATGGAGTTACCGAGCTTGTTCTGGTCTTTACCGATCTTGCATATCTTTCCAGTGCCGGATTAAGAGTGCTTTTATCCTGTCAGAAGAAAATGAATGCAGCAAAGGGAAGTATGGTTGTAAAGCATGTCAATGAAATTATTATGGAAGTATTTGAAGCGACCGGATTTGACAGTATTTTGACAGTCGAACAATAAAAGACGGATGAAAATGGGGAAAAGAATATGGCAATTGAAGAGAGAAAATTAACACCTGCCGGACAGGGAAATCTGCAACAGATTAAATTGGGAATACCGGTAGTGGAAGCATTGAATCGGATGGCAGAGGATCCCATGGGGGAAAATGAAAAGCTGCTTTTAAGGATTCTGGAACAGAATAAGGATACGGAATATGGAAGGAAATATGGCTTTGCGGATATTCATTCCATAGAAGAATACCAGAAGAAGGTTCCGGTCAGTGTATACGATGATTATGCAGGCTATATTTTAAGAATGAGTGAGGATGGGGAGGAGAATCTGATTACCTCCGGTAAGGTTGTACATTATAACAAGTCTTCAGGAACGGTTGGAAATCCCAAGCGTATACCGTTGACGGAAGAGGCTTTTCAGGTTTTTCAGAAGTATAATGGTCCCTACCGTATGGGGCTGGTCGCAAAAGAACTCGGAGAAGACTGGATCAACGGACGGAATATGTCCATTGCGGAATCCATTGCAGAGATCCAGCACGTGAAAAGCGGTGTTACTTATGGAGCTTTGTCAGTAAAAATGATCGGTGAATTCCGCCCTTACCTCGGAATGAGTTTTACATCTCCCGATGAAGCAATTTATCCGGAATCGGAAACCAACACCAGATATCTGCATGCACGTTTCGGACTGATGGACCAGGATCTTACGAATATGGCAGCGAACTTTCTTGGATTTTTACTGGAAGTATTGCGTTATATGGAACAGAATTGGGAGCTTCTGGTTAATGATATTGAACAGGGAACGATTGATCTGGGTATTAAAATGTCAGAGGAAGTCCGTTCCAGTCTCTTAAAGAAAATTCAGCCCATGCCGGAGAGAGCGCAGGAACTGAGGGGAATTTTCATGCAGGGGTTTGAGGAACCGATTGTACCGAAGCTGTGGCCTCATGCACAGTTCCTTACCGGTGTCGGTTCCGGTGGATTTAAGGTTTATGCTGATAAGATCAAAGAGAAATATATGGGAGAAAAAATAGCCCGTTATTTTACCGGAATTAATGCATCTGAAGGCATGATCAGTGTCCCGTACCGGTTAAATGATGAGAAGAGCGTGCCGGTTCCGGATAGTATGTTCTATGAATTTCTGCCGACAGACGCAGATGATGATTTCTCCAAAATAGTAACGATAGATCAGCTTGAGACAGGTAAAGAATATGAAGTGATTGTTACGAATCTTTCCGGTTTTTACCGGTATCGTATGCGTGATGCGGTAAAGATTGCAGGAAAATATAAGAATCTGCCGATTCTGGAATTCATCGGACGTATTGATCAGACAGTCAGTGTTATGGGGGAGAAGACAACAGAAGTGGCACTCAGGACTGCCGCAGAGGATACAGCAAAGCAGCTTGGCTTTGACATGATTGATTTTACAGTATATCCGGATGTTGAACATGTTCCTCCACGTTATACTTATTTTATGGAAATCGAAAGCCTTCCGGAGGGGATGAAAGCAAAGGAAATCCGCTTTTTTCTGGAGAGGAATCTTGCTAAGGCCAATCCGTCCATGGGAGATAAGGTGGCAAAAGGAATCTGTGCGCCAACTAAGTTAAATATCTTAGAGCCGGAGACATATAGCTTATATCGTGATCTGATGATAATGAAGGGAATTGCGCCGGCACAGCTGAAGCCTGTGCACATCATCCGGAATGAACTGCAGCGGAAATTTTTTTTCAGTCAGACAGAATACGGGGTGGAGCTTGTAAAATAAGTAAAAGGAGGAGTCTATGAAAATTTTAGCTTTAGTAGCAAGCCAGGACAGTACTGTGGAAGATGTTAAGACAAATGGAAGAAGGCAGATGCAGGCACTGATAGGTAAAGATAAGGAAGTACTTTTCTGCGAATATTCCACGATTGAAATTTGCAGGAACGGGGAGCTTGCGATCACCTGTCTGGGCGAAAAAATGGAAAAGCCGGATTATTTCTGGCCACTGCTTGGATCCACGGATGGATTTATTCTGGAGAATATGCTTCAGGATGCGGGAATTCCATCTATTTTAAATCTGCGTGAGCTTCAGGTCGCAAGAAGTAAGATTGCAACTTATCAGAGACTTGCACAGAATGGAATACGGGTGCCTGATACGATGGTGTTTTTCAAAGATTCTGATCCCGAAACACTGTCTGGTCGTTTTGGTTATCCATTTGTTGTGAAGCCGGACAGTGGATTTGGCGGGATTGGTGTAGAACTGATCCATAACGGCCAGGAGCTTAAGGATTACTTTGCAACTCTTTCCTATGGACAGGCTTATGTGGCACAGGAATATATTGCTACTTCCAAAGGAAGAGACATCCGTGTTGTTGTTCTCCATGGCAGATATTATTTTTCGATGGAGCGCCATGCATCGAATCCTGATGAATTCCGTTCGAATGTACATGTGGGTGGAACTACACAGGAGAAGACTCTTACCGAAGAAGAAAAGGTATTCTGTGAAAAGGTGGCGTCCATATTTGATCTTCCGATTATCGGACTGGATCTTATGATTGGTGATGGAGAGTATGTGCTGGCAGAGGTAAATGCATTTCCGGGTATGCCGGGGCGTAAGATGATGGATGCATATGCTTCCGTTATTGATGATTTTATGGAGGGACAGGCATGACCGGATTTTTGCGAAGAGTATTAAGCCCATACAGGGGACTTTTGATACTGGTCATTTTACTGCAGCTTGGTCAGTCCTTTTTAACCATGTATCTGCCAACAATCAATTCCAGAGTGATCGATTATGGTGTGGCGAATGCGGATGCTGCATATATCATGCATCAGGGAATTCTCATGCTGGGAATAGCCTTTATCCAGTTTCTGCTATCAACCTTGGCTGGTATTTTCGGAGCAAAGGTGGCACTGATGACCGGACGGGATTTGAGGGAGCAGGTTTATGAGAAGCTGATGCATTTTTCACGCAGGATGATCGGAAGCATGGGAGCTCCTACGCTGATTACCAGGGCAACAAACGATGTACAGCAGGTAACCCAGTTTATTACGTTCTTATTTACCGCGATTATTGCAGCACCGATGATGTTTATCGGAGGTCTTGTGCTTGCCTTGTCCCAAAGCGTGAAGCTTTCGGTGGTATTGCTTGTGACGATACCCCTGTTGCTTGGGGTTTCTGTGGTATTTTTAAAGCTGATCCTTCCTTATTATAGAGAACAGCAGACGAAAATAGATGAGATGAATACCGTACTCAGGGATCAGATTTCCGGTGTCCGTGTGGTAAAGGCCTTTACGAAGGAACAAGGCGAGAAGGAACGCTTTGAACGGATTAACGGAGATCTTTCAAGGATTAATACCAGCATCGGTAAGATTACAGGGCTGATGCAGCCAATCTTTACCCTGACAATGAGCTTTGCCAATATTTCGCTGATCTGGCTTGGCGGCCGTATGGCGGGAAACGGTCAGGTACAGATTGGACAGGTGATCGGCTTCGTAACCTACATATCCTTTATTCTGACAGCAACCCTGATGGCTTCCATGATTTTTATTATGCTACCAAGAGCCGAGGTATCGGTTACACGTATTGAAGAGATTTTAAACAGTGAAAGTGAAATTCAGGACAGAGAGGATGCTTTTTTGCCAGAGCAGTTCCGGGGAGAAATATGTTTTGAACATGTGACGTATTCCTATGCACCGGATAATGAGCAGGTGGAGCCTGTATTGAAGGACATTTCCTTTTGCGCACAGCCGGGTAAAACGACGGCGATTATCGGATCTACCGGATGTGGTAAGACTACCTTGCTTGATATGATTCCACGTCTTGCAGATGTGACAGAGGGGACGGTCTTCGTAGATGGCATGGATGTCCGGAAGCTGTTAAGGCATGAGCTTGATCAGGCAATCGGCATGGTTCCGCAGAAGGCTTTCCTGTTTTCGGGGACACTGGAGGACAATCTGCGGGATGGAAAACCGGATGCAACACAGGAAGAACTCTGGGAGGCTCTTTCGATTGCGCAGGCAAAGGAGTTCGTGGAGAAAAACGAACGTGGTCTTAAGATGAAGGTTTCCGAAGAGGGAACAAACTTTTCGGGCGGGCAGCGGCAGCGGCTTGCAATCGCAAGAGCAATTGTCCGCAGACCCTCCATCTATTTGTTTGATGATTCGTTCTCTGCACTGGATTACCGGACAGACCAGGAGCTGCGAAGAGCACTGAAGCCGGTTACACAGAATGCGGCTGTGATTATTGTTGCACAGAGAATCAGTACCATTAAGGATGCTGACCAGATCCTTGTGATGAATCAGGGACGTATTGAAGCGGTTGGAACACATGAAGAACTCATGCAAAGCAGCCGGACTTATCAGGAAATTGTGGCTTCCCAGCCCACAGATAAGGAGGTGGAATCATGAGTACAAAGCAGAAAAAGACCATACAAAAGGGGTCTTTCAAGCGGCTGTTAAAGCTCTTCTTCTTTAAAAATAAGATGCTGACCGCTCTTATGCTGTTCAGTATTATTATTTCAGCGGTTGCTACAGCGCTGGGACTGCAGTATCTGGGGTATGCAACGGATTCCATTGTACAGGATATGTCAAACCCGGTAAGCAGTAACATTCACTGGGACCGTTTTTTCTTCTGGGCAGGGATATCGAGTGTGATTTTTCTGATCCAGTTCGTATCGAAATGGCTATCCGCATGGTTTTCCACACGGATCATCTCTGATACGGCGAAAGAATTGCGCAGTCAGGTAGAGACAAAGCTATGGTCGCTGCCATTAAATTATTTTGATACAAACAGTCACGGAGATATCATGAGCCGGACCACAAATGATATTGATAATGTGGTCACGACTCTGAATTCTTCAGGTGCAGATACGATTTACAGTATTTTCCAGCTGGTCGGGATGATTGTCATGATGACTGCAATTAACTGGAGGCTGGCATTGATCACTGTGATCATTATTCCGGTCTCGGGCTGGATTGTGACCCTGATTTCCAGGTTTGTGCGTAAGGAATATCAGAAGCAGTGGTATTATACCGGAATGATTAACAGTAATGTGGAAGAGAGTGTGAACGGACACAATATTGTGAAGCTTTATGGTCAGGAAGAGAAGTTCGTGGAAGCTTTCAGGAAGCAGAATCGTCTGCTGTATGAATCTTCCTTCAAAGCTATGGCCGTATCGAACTTGATTCAGCCATTGTCCCGGTTCTTTACGAATCTGAATTATGTGATTGTGGCATTGGGAGGTGCTTTACGGGTAATATCCGGACAGATGACGGTCGGAGATGTGCAGGCATTTATTCAGTATACCAGACAGTTTCAGACACCCTTTTCCAAGCTGTCCCAGGCGTATTCTTCACTGCAGTCCGGAATAGCGTCTCTTGACCGGATCTATGAGCTGTTAGACAGTGAAGATCAGGCTGAAGAAAAACCGGAAGCCAGAGAGAGCTACCGGTTGCAGGGAAAGATCGATTTCCGGGATGTGAGCTTTTCTTATGTACCTGAGAGGAAGCTGATCGAACATATGAACCTTGTTGTAGAACCGGGCCAGATGGTCGCTATTGTTGGAGGAACTGGTGCCGGCAAGACAACACTTGTAAATCTGATCGAACGATTTTATGAAGTAAACATTGGAGAAATTATTTTTGATGACAAAGTAGAAATTCACGACCTTACAAGAGCATGCCTGCGGGAGAACATTGCAATGGTTCTGCAGGACACCTGGGTGTATAAAGGAACGATCGAAGACAATCTGAAATATGGTTTGAAACGGGAAATCACGGAAGAAGAATTCCGGAATGCATGCCGGGAGACCTTCGTGGATCAGTTTGTAAGTACACTGCCTGATGGTTATCAGACTGTAATTTCCAATGAAATGTCAAGCCTTTCTGCCGGAGAAAAGCAGTTGTTGACGATCTGCAGGGCATTTCTTGTGAAACCGAATATTCTCATTTTGGATGAGGCAACAAGTTCTGTAGATACCAGAACCGAAGCCATGATTGATCAGGCACTTGATAAGCTGCGGGAGGGACGGACAAGCTTTGTCATTGCCCACCGTCTGTCCACAATTCGCAATGCAGACGTGATCCTGGTTATGGAGAACGGACATATCGTGGAGCAGGGCAGCCACAAAGAGCTATTAGCACAAAACGGAGCCTATGCCAGATTATATCAGGCACAGTTTGAATAATAGAAAATAGGCGGAGGAAGAGATTATGCGTATTGTATTTTATAGTGCGTCAACATCAGCACATTCCAATTCATCAACAAAAACAACCTACCAGCCGTTCCGGGCAGATACCTGGGATGAAATGGACCGGCTTTATCCGGACTGCGAATTTGTTGTAGCAGGACCCCTGAATGGTTCTTACATTTTTGACGTGGCAGATGGGGAAATCTGCAAAAAACCTGAGAAGGTGAAATACGTGCTTTTGGAGAGTGGAATGAGTGCGGAGGATACGGCAGAGCTGATTGCACAGCAGAAGCCGGATATTGCTGTAGCAATTGCATCGGGAGCTGTTCCCTTTGACTGGGTACCGATCAAGACCGCTCTCATTGCTGAGGAATTACAGAAAAGAGGAATTGCAACCATTGCCAATAATACGCTGGTGTCAGTGGCAGCATTTGATAAGTGGCGTAGTAATATCATGTTCCGCAGCTTTGTCAAAGCGGCAAAGGGAATCTATATTCACCATGAGCTGTTTCTTGCGGAGAAGAAGAATCCGGGTGTCAGTATAAATGTATATAAGGAATATGTTTTTTATCGGATTAAGGAAATGAACTTTCCGGTCATTGTGAAGGATACATTAGGTGCAGGGTCAATCGGAGTGGAAGTCATGAACTCCTATGAGGAAGTAGAGAGCTTTCTTAATTCCGATCGGAACAATTCAGATATAATGGTGGAAGAACTGATCCAGGGAGAACAGTTCGGAACGGAAATTCATGGTGTAGAGGGACGTTACAGTGTCCTTCCGCCGATTGCCTTTTCTGTAACAAAAGAGGGCATTACAGATCCGTTAAGCTCTGTAAAATTTGGTCCGGTGACGGATCCTTCCTATCATTTTGAAAAGGTACAGGAAGAACTGCTTAATATGGCACAGAGTTTGAAATTTGAAGGAACAGTGCAAGTTGATCTGGTTTACCGGGCAGGAGAATGGTATATTATCGAAATTAATCCAAGATGGTCCGGAATGACAACAACAACGGCTGCCATGGAGGGAAGAAATCCACTATCTATTTTTGTGGACAGCATACTCGGAACTGACAAAAATTATAGTATGAAACGGAACCTGAAATATGCATTGAACTTTAAGATGAAAGCAAGGTCGCAGGAGGATCTGATCCGATTATATGGGAATCCGCATGTGGATTATATTATGCAGCTGGAAACCTCAGTGGCAGGTATGGAGAAGATCAACTATTGCGAGGTTGTTATCAGTACCGGTCAGGAAAAAGAAGATATTCTGAATATCCTGAATGAACTGGAAGAGGAATTCCCGGGGCTTGTTTCCGATAATGTGAAAGCAAATGCCGGAGAGCTTGTTGCAAAATATCAATGAGAAAACGGCGGTCGATAAGACCGCCGTTTTCTGCTGTTTGGAGAAATTAAAACCATTTTGCAGCGTATTGCTGTAATTGTTCCTGGACATCCCGGTAGCTGTATTTGCTGACCGGGATTATTTCATGATTATTCAGTGTGATTTCAAAGCGTCTGATTGAACGGACAGCATACAGAGAAACAATGTAGCATCTGTGACATTGCACGAAGATATCTTTCGGCAGAATTTCACGGACTGCAGAAAGGGACTTATATATCTTTGTGACAGTACCGTCCTGAAGGTGAATCTGCAGTTCTTTATTGATTATTTCAATATAGGTAATATCCCTGATATGAAAGGATACAGTTCTGGACGGAGTGTCGATTATAATGGATTTCGGGATCAGATGTCGGATTGCACGGGTTAGTGCTTCTGCAAGTTTTTGACGGCTGACCGGCTTAAGGATATAACCTACAGGTTCAGCAGAATATGCATCGAATACAAATTCCTTACTGCTGGAAATGAAGATAACGGGAATTTGGTTTTCAGTGTCACGGAGACATTCTGCAAAGCTGATCCCATTGTTTTCACCCAGCATAATATCAAGAATCAGAATGTCACAGCTTTTGGGAGTATTCTGCAATGTATTTTTTAATTCTGAAATAGAAGTATATTTTCGAATCTCACAGGATTCTCCCATGGATGCTAAAATATCGATGATCATTTCTGATATCTGTGTTAAAAAAATCGGTTCATCATCACAGATGGCAATATGGTACATAGTGAAAGCCCCCCCTATTATTCGTTATTTTCGTCAAGACAAAGTGTTGTTGTTACAGCAAAAAAGCCACCACGTACCTGTACGCTCAGTATACCATTGTATTTTTCGGCGATTCCATTGATGATCTTAAGACCGTAACCGTGTCTGTCACTGTTCTTTTTACTGGATTTATATTTTCCATTCGTGATTCTCAAGTTATCCTCATTGCAGGAGTTTTCACATTTAATAAACAGAAAATTTCCCTTTGAATGGAGATTCAGCCGGATGACCCGCTGTCCTTCAGAAACCTTCTGACACCCTTCTACTGCATTTTCCAATATATTTGTCAACATCCGGCACAAATCAATGTCTTCCATGTTGAGTCTTCTGCCAATGATAATACTGTACTCCACTATGGCTTTATAACGGCTGGCACGTTCTGCAAATTCTGAAAGGATGGAATTAACCAGAGCATTGGCTGTGTAGGTGACAAAAGGAAGCTGTTCGGCTTCTTCAGTAAATTTCTGTATATACTGTCTGGCACCTGCATAGTCCTCCTGTTTAAGATAGGAGGACAGGGCATTCATATGATGCCGGATCTCATGGTGTATTTCCAGAATATGTTCGTTGTTTTCTGCCTGATTCCGGTAGCTTTCCAGCATGCGCTCGGAAATCCGCTGTTCTTCCTGTTTGCTGCGGATGTATCCCATGACACTGAAGAATACGGCATACACCATGAAAGCAAATACTGCAAACAGTACAAACATAACATGGACAACTATATTATTGGAAAGATTTATTATGCTTGAGAACTGTGCAATGCTGGCAATCAGAATAAACAAAGCAGGGAGGGAGCAGAGAATCTTCCAGATCCGTGATTCCAGATCTGCATTGATCATAGTACGGATTCGCTCCATCAGTATGAGAAATGGTTTCGCAAGAACCAGATTTATGATAAGTGTGAGAGCCAGTGCAAAGGGCGGATACATAAAATAATCGGATGGAAACCGGAAAGTACGGTGCAAAAAGGTAACGGTGCTTGTAACAAAGAATCCGTAGCTCATTACAACAAAAAATACAAATAGTTTTTCTGCTATTTTTGCCTGGATGATAAAACAATACAACACTCCGAACAGTAGCAGGGCAATATAAAAAATAACATTCCAGATTAGCTCTTTGTAATCACCGCCAATGTTGAACTGTGCGATAAGAGAAAACGGAATGACCATTACAATAAAAATGGACAGTGCCATGAGCATTGTCTTTTTTGTGCTTAAGCGGAAACGATCCCGAAATGGATACAAACAGAAAAATGCATAAGGAAAAATCTGAAGAGAAAATCCGCAGAAATAACGCAATGCTATCATAAAACCCTCCTGTCATAAAGATAGATAATGGTCAGGTTACCTATTAAAAATAAGTATACCATTGGCAGAAGGCAAAATCAAATCATATGAAGGCCTTTTTACGCTATATTTTGACTATTCACGCAAAAATATGGACAAGGGAATTAAATTCAAATAATATAAAAATATAAATAATATAGCCACAAAAACATTCAAAAGAAAGGAGACTAAAAAATGAAGAAAAGAATGATTATTGTGACGGCACTGATTATGGGAACTCTGGGAGCAGGATGTGTGAGTGTCCAGGCATCGGATACGTTACCTGAACTGACAAAAGACAATGCACTGGAACAGATGATGAAAGCAGGAGAAACAGACAGTCTTGTAAGCAATCATAAAAGCTATGAAGCTACCTGTGAATATATACTGCAGAATACAAAGGTATATGATTATGAAGATTCTGAAGTGATGTATGTAGATATGTATGGTACTACCCAGATGCTCTATAAGGATGGCGAATTAAAATACGGAAAAGAAGGAGATGAGTATCTCTCCTGTCTGTATATTGATGAAGCAGATGGAAATGCAGATGATCTTATAAGCTTTTATACAGATGAAACCATGGAGGAAGAAGTGACGGATCTGAAGGACGATGGTGATACGATCATTATACAGACAAAAGTACCTGAAGAACTTACGCAGAGCACACTGAATTCTCAGGGCGATGGAGAATCTTATACAGAGGGAGACTGGATTTCTATGGAATATGTGGTTGCTTCGGATGATTACAGACCACTGAAACATACTCAGATTCTGAATCATAAGGACGGCACTTCAGAAGAAGCTTCGAAGATGGAATTCTCCTACGGCGTGGACAGACCTGAGGATGTAGCAGATCTCTGTGAAAAGTACGAAGAAGCAGAAAAAGCAGAAGGTGATGTACGTAATGTGACAGTTACTGCAGCTCCTGGTACAGAGCAGGAAAAGGATTATGCAATCACGGTTCCAGCAGATAATCATGTATGGATCATGCTTCATGACGATAATTCTTATTACATTATGTATACAGATAAGGAGTGTAAAGAACTGTACGAGCCAGAGGAAGATGTGAAAGAAGATAAACATCTCTATGCAGAGATTGAGTCTTATGAAGAGGCGGAGGATGAAGTATGAGGAGTTTGAGCGTATTTATCAGGAATATTATCTGAAAATTTTGACATTTATACATAAAAGAGTTCCTGATCTGTATGAAGCGGAAGAACTGACTGGAGATGTATTTCTGTCTTTTTACAGAAATATGGACAGTTATGATGAAGAAAAAGGTAGTATAGCTACCTGGTTGTATGCAATTACAGCAAACCGCCTGAAAAACTATTATAGGGATAAAAAGACTCATTATTCTCTGGAAATCCTGAAGCAGCAGACAATTCCCCGGGAAAAAATGCCGGAAGAGATTGTGGCAAAGATTATGAGAGAAGAGACATTAAGAAAAAGTCTGGAGCAGCTTTCTGACAGAGAACAGGAAATTCTTCTGGGAAGATTTTATTATCAGAAAAGTTCCACAGAGCTTGGCAGGCAGATGAATTTATCACCGGGAAATGTAAGGATGATACAGAAACGTGCTCTGGAGAAGTTGCGAATGATTATGGAAAAACAGAGGGAATAGGCGTTCAGGCTACAGAGACTCTGCCTGAACTGACTGGGGATAATGCATTGTAATAGATTATGAAAGCCGGATGACATATTTCAGATATGAGATATTTGCATATGGGTAGTTTGAAGAGGAGGGAATTGTATATGTGGACAAGGAGAGAATTGAAAGAGTGTGCCAAACAGCTTTTAAAGATAAATTATTGGAAAGCAGTTCTGGCAGGAGTTATATTATCCCTGATTGGAGGTTCAGGAGTGGTCTCGGTAGTAGAAAGGTCTTCTTCCGGAAGTTTTGATGAAGTGATAGGCGCAGTAGAAACTGATGATTTTGGCCTTGTTTTAGGAATTGCACTTGGAATTGTGGCAGTTGCGTTGCTTGTTAACTTTATTATGACGATTTTGATTTGGAATCCTCTGGAGGTGGGATGTAAAAAGCTGTTTATTCAATGTGAATACGGAACAGCGGAGACGAGATGTATCTGGTCGGTGATCAACAGGAGAGATGGAAAGAATGTTGGCTGGATTATGTTTTTGCGGACATTGTTTGTAAGCTTATGGAGTCTTTTGTTTATAATTCCGGGAATTATAAAACAGTATGAGTATATGATGATTCCGTTTTTGTTGGCAGAGAATCCACAGATGAATCGAAAAGAAGCTTTTGAAAAGAGCCGTCAGATGATGAAGGGAAATAAGTGGGCTGCATTTGTATTAGATCTGTCTTTTATAGGATGGAGCCTTCTGGGAATTATAACATTCGGGTTGGTTAATATATTCTTTGCCGGACCATATCAGTATTTAACACAGTCACAGCTTTATTTTCGCCTGAAAGAACAGCAGAAAGAGGAAAGCTATGGATATTGAGTATTTATTGTACCTGCAACAATTTCGCGAAACGGTTGGCAGTATTCTGACACCGCTTATGAATGCAGTAACAAAGCTGTCCGCAGGATTTTTACCTATTGCAATGATGTGTATGATTTACTGGGCATTTGACCGGAAGGCGGGACGAAAAATCCTGGCAGGACTTGGGGGCGGTCTGTTTATCAACGGATTTTTAAAGCTTACTTTCTGTGTCTATCGCCCATGGATACGGGATACACGGATTTTACCCTATGGTGATTCTAAAACAGCAGCTACCGGATATTCATTTCCAAGTGGGCATACAACGCGGGCAACGGCTATGTTCGGTGGAAGTGGACTTTGGTTCATGGAAAAAAAGCACAGTGTCGTTGCAGGTCTGTTGTTTGTGCTGGTATTCCTGACTATGTTTTCACGAAATTATCTGGGAGTACATACTCCGCAGGATGTTCTGGTGGGATTTATATCAACAGCAGTTATGATGTATCTGACCGGGTGGTTGGAATTGTGGAGTGAAAAAGAAAAAAAAAGAGACCTCATGATTCTTGTGGCAGGGCTTTTGATCTGTATTGCTGCTGTGCTGTACTATGAATACAAACCATATCCACTTGATTATCTGCCGGATGGATCACTTCTGGTTGATCCTGCTAAAATGCGGGGAGATGCATATGAAGGAGTCGGATTTATTGCATCCTTTGTCATCTGCAGGATACTGGAAAAAAGACAATTAGATTTTGACAGAATTTCGCAAAAGCTAAGGTTGTTTATCAGTATTTTTGCATTAATTCCTTTGTACTGGTGGATAAATACAGGGTGCCCATATATAATAGAAGAAATAAGCCGAAGCCTTGGCAAGTTCCTCAGATTTGGGCTTGGAATCATATATATCATGGTGCTGGTGCCAGGAACGGTGGTACTGGCAGGAACTCTGACTAATCGTGGAAGTGATAAGGTGACCAGAGAAAAACAGGGGCAGCCCTAAGGCTGCCCGGAAGGATTGATATAGTTATTTACGAATAGAACTTCAACGCTTCAACGCTTTTTGAATTTCCTCCATATTCATGCCTCGTTTTAACATATTGTTTATCCTCATCTGCTCCCTATATCTGGGATCATCCATAGTAGGACGGCCAAAACCACCGGCAACATTTTCTAATTCTTCTTCAGATAATTCGTTTGTAATGTTCTGTTTGATTTCGCTCATAATAGTTCTCCTTTCCTGTAAGAATTCGAATGCTTCCTATCTGTTTATAAACATCAGAAGAGAATTTGTCACATTATATGAAGAAAAAATTATTTTTATCTGGAGATCTTTGATGCAAAGCGTCAGAGACCAGATACAATAAACAAATGATAAAAATACAGCATCAGTCAGATGATATGATAAACAAATTGCATACTGGAGGATGGAAAAGTGGATAAACAGAGTATATTTAGAAGGGAAAGTCTTGATCGTGTTGAATCTCCGGAACAATTAGATGCATATATTAAGGTGTCTCATCCGAAGGTTTGGTTAATTATGGCGGCACTTCTGGTGGCAGTAATATCTGTGATTGTATGGAGCGTTGTAGGAAGTCTTCCACAGACGATGACAGTGAAAGGAGTTACTGTTGGAGGTAATGTGATTAACTGCTATGAATGTGTAGAAAATGCCAACACAAACCTGATAGGATGTAAGGCAAATATTACACTGCCTGATGGAAGAAACATCAGTGGCAAAGTGGAAGCAGTGAGTCAGAATCCTTATTCACAGGAAGAAATTCGTGCTGAAATATCAGAAGACTGGCTTGCGGATAATGTGCTTGATGGAAACTATTCTTATGAAGTTCGGGTTATAGCTGAAGAAGACATTCCCTCAAATATGCTGGCAACAGTTATCATTACAACAGCCGAAATGAAACCAATTCAATTTATTTTGAATTAGAGCGTGTTTGAAAAATCATTCCCGCAATCTGCACGCCCCACTTTGCGGTATATTTTGTCCAAATTCGGTTGCCGTAGCCCGCTACGACGCCCTCATCCGGACAAAATCTCCCATAAATTGTGACGCACATCTTGCGAAAAGCATTTTTCAAACACGCTCTAGGAGAGTGCTATGAAAAAGAGAATAAAAAGAATTACAGTTCCGGTTATTATGCAGATGGAAACCCTGGAATGTGGTGCAGCAAGCCTTGCTATGATTCTTGCGTATCACGGCAAGTGGTTACCGCTTGAACAAGTTCGTAGTGATTGTGGAGTATCAAGAGATGGAAGCAAAGCTTCCAATATTGCAAAAGCTGGAAGAAGTTATGGGCTAGAGGTAAAAGCGCATCGATATGGGGTAGACGAAGTAAAAGAGAATGTTACTTATCCTGCAATTATCCATTGGAACTTTAATCATTTTGTTGTGTTATGCGGTTTTACCAAAAATGCAGCTGTAATTAATGATCCTGCACGTGGAACGATCAAGGTAACAATGGAAGAATTTGATCATTCTTTTACAGGAGTATGTATTGAGTTCACACCAGGAGAAAACTTTGAGAAGGGTGGAAAGCCGGAAAGTGTATTTAAGTTTTTGAAGGATAGACTGGCCAATACAACGGCTTCTGTGATTTTTGTAATGATTACGGCTGTCCTTGTTGCTTTTGTAGGCTTGGTTACTCCCGTGTTTGCCAGAATATTTACGGATCAGATTTTGCCCGGACATAATATGCATTGGCTTGAAATGCTTCTGGTGGCAATGCTTTTCACTGCTATATTCCGAATGATTGTTGGTTTTCTTAATGAGATATATCTTTACAGAATTAAAGGAAAGCTTGCTATTGTATCAAATGCCTCATTTATGTGGCATATGCTTCATCTGCCCATGGATTTTTATGCACAACGAATGGTGGGAGACCTTGCTGGCAGACAAAAACTGAATGATCAGATTGCAGAGACTTTGATCGCAAAAATAGCTCCGGTATTTATCCAGATTATACTGTTGTTTTTCTATTTTATAATCATGATACGTTACAGTGTGGTTTTGACTTTTGTAGGTTGTATTGCGATTGTGTTAAATCTGCTTGCGTCTCAGATCGCATCACATATGCGGGTGGAAACTACCAGAGTTCGTATGAGGGATGAAAGTAAAGTGGATTCTGCAACTATGTCAGGAATTGATATGATAGAGAGTATTAAAAGCTCAGGTGCAGAAAATGGGTTCTTTGAAAGATGGGCTGGATTTCAGGCTTCAGCAAATATCCAGACAGTAAAGCAGTTAAGAAATGATAGCTTCTTTCTGAGCATTCCGGTTTTGCTTCAGGAATTGTCGAATGCGGTAATTCTTACCATTGGTGTGTGGCTGATCATGAAAGGAAAATTTAGTGTTGGTATGCTTGTGGCATTTCAGAGTTTGCTTCAGCAATTTATGATGCCTGTGGAAAGCCTGCTTGATATTGGACAAAGTATTCAGGAAACACGTACTTCTATGGAACGTGTACAGGATGTTATGAAATATGCTTCTGACAACAGTTATGTAAAGACGTTTTCAGAGGATGATATTACTGAATTTGAGAAGCTGAAAGGAACAATAGAACTTCGGCATGTGACTTTTGGATACTCGAAATTGGAGGAGCCGCTTCTGAAAGACTTTAATCTGATCATTCATCCCGGAGATAAAGTTGCTTTTGTAGGACCATCTGGCTGCGGAAAGTCTACGATTGCAAAGCTGATTTCGGGGCTCTATGAACCGTGGGAGGGAGAAATCCTTTACGATGGAAAAAAGATAACTGAGATACCAAGAGAGTCGTTTTTAGGTTCGCTATCTGTTGTTGATCAGGAGATCACATTATTTGAGGATAGTATTTCGGAAAATATCAAAATGTGGGATAAGAGCATTACGGATTACGAAGTGATCCTTGCGTCTCGGGATGCCCAGATCTATCAGGATATTATGGCGCGTCCGGGAGGGTATGAACACAAGATTGATGCAGGAGGCCGCAATTTTAGTGGTGGCCAGCGCCAGCGTTTTGAGATTGCAAGAGTTTTGGCAGGAGACCCTACAATCGTGATCTTAGATGAGGCAACGTCAGCCCTGGATGCTAAAACAGAATATGAAGTCACCAAGGCGATCAAAAACCGTGGAATTACTACGATAGTAGTTGCACATCGTCTTTCTACGATCAGGGACTGTAATGAAATTATTGTGTTAGAGCATGGTCAGATAAAAGAGAGAGGCACTCACGAGGAATTATATAAGCTGGGCGGAATGTATTCCCAATTGGTTACAATGGAATAAGAGGTTTAATATGGGGTGGTTTGACAGTCAAATTAGAGAAAGAATTTCAAATAATAAACAACAGCTTCAAAAGGCATACTGGAATCTGGCATCAGTTGTTATGAAAGAGACCAATGAGACCTTTGCAGACACCCGGAGCACTGGAAATCAGAATGCATTGACGCAGATTTGTCGTTATTTCCATCTTGAAGTTAATACTGTGCCGGACAATATTGTGGATTTGGAAGAACAGATGGAATATCTGTTTCGTCCAAGCGGGATCATGAGAAGACGTATTAAATTGGCAGGCGAATGGTGGAAAGATTGTTATGGACCAATCCTGGCAGAAAGAAAAGATGGACAGATGATAGCCCTCCTTCAGGGAAAAGGAGATCATTATTATTATCAGGATATAAAAGGAAAATCAAAGAATCGTGTTGATTCGCAGACAGCAAAAGAGCTCTGCGAAGAAGCGGTTTGTTTTTACCGTCCGCTTCCGCAAAGGGAATTGACACAAAAAGACCTGTTTAAATTTATACTGAAATCGTTCACAAGTCAGGATAAAGTTTATATGATAGTTACGGGATTAGCAATTATGCTGTTAGGTCTGATCGTTCCAATGGCGACTACTTTTCTGCTGGAGAATATACTGCCATCAGGTCAGGCGATTATGGTTGGTTCTATTGCCGTCCTTTTAGCGGGAACTGCTGTTTCAAAATTTCTTTTTTCTGTTGTAAAAGAGATGATGAGGGGACGTGTAGAGCAGAAAATGAAAGTTGAGCTCCAAAGTGCTGTGTTTGCAAGAATCCTGAATTTACCGGTTCAGTTTTTTAAAGAGTATTCAGCAGGTGAATTGTCTGAGAGGGTGATGGCTCTCACAGAATTGTGTACCATTTTTGGCGAAATATTATTGGGATTTGGTATGACGGCATTGTTTTCCTCGGTATATCTTATACAGATTTTAAGTATTGCTCCTGTTATGTTTTTGCCGGCTCTGGCAGTTCTTTTCGTTCAGCTTCTTATTGCGGGAGTCAGTGTTTATGGGCGGTTGACTGTAATGACAATGGAACTTGAAGCATCCACAAAAGTACAGGGTATTGTATATGAGATCTTTTCGGGAATTCAGAAAATCAAACTTGCAGGATGTGAGGAGCGTGCATTTGCAAAATGGGCAGAAAAATATCAGATGGAGGCTAAGGCCAGGTATAATCCGCCGTTTGCGTTCAAAGTTCAAAATGCATTGTCACCGGTTGTCACGATATTAGGAAGCATGTTGTTATTCGCTGTTGCGGCGAACAAATCATTAAGTGTTCCTCAGTACGCGGCATTTAATACATCTTTTGGAATGGTGAGCGGAGCAATTTTGGAATTGACTTCAGTAGCAGCTATGATATCAGCTCTTCGTCCGATCATGGATCTTGCAGAACCGATACTGAAAGCAAAGCCGGAAGTATGTGAAGAGCGTCAAATTGTAAAAAAGGTTAAAGGAAGCATTGAGTTAAATAATATATCTTTCCGCTATACTGATGATGGACCGTGGATCATTGACCATTTGAATCTTAAAATTCCCAGAGGTCAGTATCTTGCGATAGTCGGGACAACCGGCTGTGGAAAAACAACGTTAATGCGATTAATGATGGGATTTGAAACACCGAAATCCGGGGCTGTATATTATGATGGGAAGGATATTCAGAAGTTAGATCAAAAATCTTTGCGTCAACAGATCGGTGTTGTGATGCAAAACGGAAAACTCTTTAGTGGTGATATTTTTTCTAATATTACGATTTCAGCACCGCAGCTTGGATTAAAGGAGGCCTGGGAGGCAGCAGAGATGGCTGGTGTAGCAGATGATATACGCAATATGCCGATGGGGATGCAGGAGGTTTCTTTTCTGAATTGGTTGAAAGGCAAAAAAACTAAGGTTTTTATACCTGTACAATCGTGCAGAAAAAACAGTATTGTAAGGAGATATCCTTCTAAACGTATGCAACAGGCTAAAGTCTGCCCGTATCTGCTACGTAACGCCGTTATCGACCGTCCAAATCAGGCATGGTCAATCGACATTACATACATCCCCATTAAGCGTGGATTTCTGTATCTGACCGCTGTGATTGACTGGTACAGCCGCTGTATCGTTGGCTGGGAAGTCGATGATACTCTGGATACCAGAATGGTCATAACTGCGTTAAAAAAGGCGTTTATAGTGGCAAAACCTGTTATCCTGAATTCAGATCAGGGCTGTCAGTTTACAAGCAATGAGTACATGAATTTCCTCAAAGAGAACCAGATCCGTCAAAGCATGGATGGTAAAAGCCGGTGGGCTGACAATATCATGATTGAACGATGGTTCCGGAGTTTCAAGTACGAGGAAGCATATCTGCCCCAATACAACAATATCCGAGAAGCAAGGAAGGCTATTGGGAAATATGTGCATACATACAACTTTGAACGTTGTCATTCAGCACTCAATAATCAGACACCGGCATCCTGCTATTATCCAATCCTTTTACTGTATGATCATGCAGCCTAAGGGGGAGTTTCTCCCCTGCCCAGTTACATATATCAGTTCATTATAAAATGCTTAGATTTTTATAATGAACTGATATGGTTGATAAGTAACAAGGAACATGGGGAGAATAATGGAACACTCCCCAGATTCATATATGCATTAAGCTGCATACGGCAAAAGCATTGCCGGGTAGTAGCATTCAGCCGGTGTTTTGTAATCAAGGGCAGAATGGCATCTTTCAAAGTTATAGGTGTGGACATATCGTCCAATAGCAGCTCTGGCTTCCTTGATGTTGTTATACAGCGTCAGATAAGCTTCTTCATACTTGAAGCTGCGGAACCATCGCTCAATCATGATGTTGTCAGCCCAACGGCTTTTTCCATCCATAATTTACCATTTCTTGATCTAGATATACCAGTATGATACAATAAAAGAAAAGTCAAAATTGGGGGAATTTTGTCATGTCAACAACTGAAGCTTATGTCTATCTTCAAGAAAAAATAGCTGCTATGAAAAGAGATTATCCTCTATTAAGGGATAAAACAGATGAATATGTTTTTACTGCTCTTTGTGTCAGGGCTAATTATTACAAAAATCCTGCTTTAGATTTTACAGAACAAACCATTTCTGAAGTTATCGTTGATGGTCAATATGATGGTGGAGTTGATGCATTATTACTTGATCCCAATTCAGAAGCAGATAATCTTATCCTTGTTCAATCGAAATATTATAAAACTATTACATATGACAATGTAAGAGACGCAATACAGAAAATAATACTTTTTTATAAGGATATGGAACAAGGTGAATATCAAAACGTAAACGCTACCGTACAAAGACGTTTTTTATCATTAAACGCTGAAATTGGTGATGAATCAAAAATTAGATTTGTTTTTTATACTAGTGCTAAGAAAAACAGAATAAGAACTGATCGTATCGAAAAAATTGTAAAAGAACAATTTCAAGACAATGATAAATTTGAAGTTTCTCTTCTATATGTAGATGATATTATCGAAGAAATAAAAGAATTAGAATCAAGGAGACCATCTGTAGAAGGCGGTATAATCAAAATCGATGCAGCTAATAATGCCTTAGAATATGGTGAAGATGCCGTTATTGTCAATGTGTCTGCATTTTCTATTAAGGAATTATATGCACTCCATAGTACTAATTTATTATCCAGAAATCTTCGTTATTATATTAAAAAAAGGGATATTGATAAATCTATAAACGACACAATAGAACATGATCCGGACCAATTTTGGTTTAGAAATAATGGTATCACCATCGTATGCGACGATTTTAGAGTAGACGGAAAAATCGTACATTTAAAAGATTTTTCTATTGTAAATGGTGGTCAAACCACAACATTAATTCACAAAAATAAAGAAATAACAAAAGAGAAAGATCTTTTTCTACCATGTAAAATTATCCGCGCAATGGGAGAAAATACTGATGAAAAAAATGATTTTATTTTGGAAATCGCTAAAGCTACAAATTCACAAAAACCAATCAAAAAAATTGATTTAAAAGCTAACGCATCAGAACAAATTCGATTTTGCAATTCTATGCGAGAGGTAGGCATTTTCTATCAGACTAAACGCGGTGAAAGTGTTCCTAAAGATTTCAGAGAAGATTATTGTAATACAGATCTTGCTCAAGTTGGAAAATTATGCCTAGCGGGAGTCTTTCAATTACCTGCCTCAAGTAGAAGTAAGCCTTCATCATTATATGAAGAAAGATTTTACGCACCAGTATTTGATAAAAACCAAGGTCAAATAGCTTCCATTGTAAAGGAACTTCTATACATAGATTATTTTTTCAGGAAAAAATATGTTAAAGAATTTGATAAACAACATGAAAAGGACATTATATCCCCTATAGCTTTTGCACATAATGCAAGAACCATATGTATCGCATTTGTTGCATTAGCTACACGATTTAAAAATGGTAATCTTGACACCGAGAAACTTAGAGAATTTTTTGAACATTGTTCAGAAAATAAATCTTATGAAAACCATTTGTATGATTTGTTTTCCGATTTAGGTGAGATTAGCTATTTATTGCCAAAATCATTATTTAGGAACAAAGATCGCTATGAAAAAACTTTATCTGATCTTTTTACTGTAATAATTTTATCTGGCTTTAGATATTATCAAACTGTTCGTAGAGGAGATAATTCAATTAACGAAACTAACTTCTTGAAGAATGATCAGAATTATTATGAAATCTTAAAAACAGATTGGTATGAAATAGAAGAAAAAATTAATAACATTTATGCATCACTTGAAGATATATAATCTTTAAACAAAGAATAACACTCTACAATATATCTAAACCAGAAAAGCAGCTGCACAAACCGCGCAGCTGCTCTACATATCTATTTTCGCTGATTACTTATTATCTCCATAAAGATCACGCCCGTATACTTTAGATGTATAGAGTGCATTGACCGGATTGTGTCCCATTACCCGATCTTTCACAACCAGTGTTGTAACTGGAGCCTCTGAATTTCTATAAAAAAGACTGTCATGTCCCACACACAGACCCACTAAAATATTCAGATCTGTCTTCTCGCGGTTCAAAATCTTTGCCTGCATGATCGGATTGCACATGGTTTTTCCTGTTTTCTCGCATTCTTCTGGAATACCAATATCGGTTTTTTTGACAGCACCTACTTTACAAATCGCACCATAAACCTCGAATCCATTGGATCTTAGGATATCGGCAAGAATTTGTCCTTCTCGGTACAAACCGCTGCACACAGCAATTCCCAACTTCTTTGCACCGATCTTTCGTGCAAATTCCATAGTTTCTTTGACACGGTTCATTTTTCCGTAACATTCATATTCCACCTGCGCTGCTGCCATCATAATTTTATTTGCTTCTTCCTCTTCATAGGCAGGCATGATCTCCGCGCGTTCTTCCTTTGACATTCCCTTTGTCAGGCAGAATTGTGGATAATCTTCGGACATTCTCCCGCAGCTGATTTTTCCACAATCCACACAAGATAATATTCTTTCTTTTTTATTTTCCATCTTCTCATCTCTCCTATTGATACTGATGACAGGCCACAAATCGCCCATTCTCAACTTCTTTCCATTGCGGACACTCCGCAAAGCACTGTTCCGTGGCATAAGGACAACGGGGAGCAAATTTACATCCTTTGCTCTGTCCTTCTCCAGCTTCTCCGCACAGTCTTACCCGTTCTCTGTTTTTCTCTAAATTCGGATCGGCTATAGGAATCGCACACAAGAGTCCTTGTGTATAAGGATGTTTCGGTGACTCATAAAGTACTTCCGAAGGCGCCAATTCCACAATATTTCCCATATACATAACCGCTACACGATCAGAGATATATTTTACCATCGCAAGGTCATGTGCAATAAACAGGCAAGACAGGTTACGCTCCGTCTGAAGTCTCCGAAGAAGATTTACGATCTGTGCCTGTACCGATACATCCAGTGCTGAAATTGGCTCATCACAAACCAGAAACTGAGGATTCATGGCAAGTGCCCTAGCGATACCAATCCGCTGTCTCTGGCCTCCTGAAAAAGTTTTCACCGAACGATTCAGACATCCTCTTCCTAGTCCCACTTGCTCAAGAAGTTCTTCTACCTGATTCTTTCGTTCTTCCGGACTAGTTGCCAGATGTTGGATATCAATCCCTTCCGCAACCAGATCGATCACTCGCTTTCTCGGATTCAGTGAAGCATACGGATCCTGGAAAATCATCTGCACCTCTCGTCGAAACTGCTGATTTTCCTCCCTAGAAAAAGTGCTTATATCCTTTCCTTTATACTTTATGGTTCCTCCAGTTTTCTCATACAATCCGATAGCTGTTCTCCCACATGTTGTCTTTCCACAGCCGGATTCTCCCACCAGTCCCAGTGTTTCTCCTTTGTATATGGAGAAACTGACATGATCCACCGCTTTCATCGTCTGCCCACGACCTGACGGATAATATTTACATAAATCTTCTACTGAAAAAATCACTTCTCTATCCATGGTTCTTCCCTCTTGCTTGTTCTTTCTTCTTCCTCTATCTGGTGCATCCAACAAGCCGAAAAATGTCCCGATTCAAATTCCGTAAACTTCGGTACTCTTTCCAGACAGATCTGCATAGCTTGGCTGCACCGTCCGCAGAACGGACAACCCTCAGGAACATTTTTTAGGTCCGGCGGAGCACCATCAAGGACATACAAGTCTTTTCCTTTTTTATCATTCAGTCTGGGCTGTGATTTCAAAAGTGCTTTCGTGTATGGATGTCTCGTATGATAGAAAATATCGCTTGCCGCCCCCTGCTCCACAATCCTTCCGGAATACATGACTGCCACGCGATCTGCCATTCTTGCCACAACCCCAAAATCATGTGTCACAAGAATCATCGACATTCCTTCCTCTCGTTGAAGTTCTTGAAGCATATCCAAAATCTGCGACTGTACCACCACATCTAATGCCGTCGTAGGTTCATCTGCAATCAGCAGCGAAGGACTGCATGCAATAGCCATGGCAATCATCACTCTCTGACGCATTCCTCCGGAGAACTCGTGTGGATACTGCCGCGCCCTTTTCTCAGGCTGCGGGATTCCTACCTTCCTAAGCAGTTCTATCGTCTGCTTCTCTGCTTCTTTTTTCGTACATTCTCTGTGATTTTGAATCATTTCCTCAATTTGTTTTCCCACACGAACAGTTGGATTTAAAGCCGCCATCGCATCCTGAAAAATCATAGCTGCGTCATCACCACGGAATTTTTCCCACTGTTTATCGCTGTACTTCAGGATATTATCACCACAATACCGAATGTGACTATCCAGATCCACCTTCCCTCCCTGAAGGCCGATCAATCCCATGATAGATTTTACAGTAACGGATTTCCCACAGCCAGACTCTCCCACCAGTGCCAGACACTCTCCCTCTTTCACGAAAAAAGAGACATCTCTGACACATCTGACACTTTCGCCGCCCTGTTGAAATACTACATTCAAACCAGCGACTTCCAATACTCTGGATTCCATACTCAGTCTCCTCCTATCCTTCCACATTTTCATCAAGCGTCTTGCCCAGCACATCTCCCAGCAGGTGGAAGCTTAAAACTGTGATAAAAATCAGTACTCCTGGATAAACTGCCAACATCGGATTCGTAAGGACATCCTTCTGTGCAGTCTGAAGCATACTTCCCCATGATGCAATCGGAAGCTGCACGCCAAATCCCAGGAAGCTGAGTGCCGATTCAATCAGAATTGCCTGTGCAATACTGATGGTTGCAGACACAATAATCTCAGATGCCATATTAGGGATCATCTGTTGTGTGATAATCCTCCATTTTGAGGCTCCCAGTCCAATCGACACCAGCACGAAATCCCGTTCTTTCAGCGACATGGTTCCAGCCCGCACAATCCGCGCCACTCCCATCCAAGAAAACATCGCAATTACTAGAATAATGACAGGAACACTGGAAGAAGCATATGCATTGATGACTACAATCAGAACAAAACTAGGAATTGACATGAATACATCCACACCCCTCATCATAATGATATCTGTCTTTCCACCTGCAAAACCACTGATTGTCCCATACAATGTTCCAAATATCGTTGCAATTAGCATGGAACAGAATCCGATAGCCAGAGACACACGACCTCCATAAAAAGCTCTGGTAAAATAATCTCGTCCCATCGCATCGGTCCCCCAGATATGTGTACTGCAAGCCGGCATATATTTCTCGGCAATATGGATTTCATCTGGATCATATGGGGACAAAAAGATAAAAATCGAAAGCAAAATAATCACAGACAGCAAGAACAGGCAGATCAGCACCGCTTTGTTCTGCTGTAAGTTATTCCAAAAACGTTTTCCAAAGGATTCCGGTTCGGCTGTGGAAATTGTCACAGCCTCTATTTTTAAAGGTATTCGTTCTTCTCTCGTTATCATCTCTTACCCTCCATTCGAATCCTCGGGTCTGCAATGCAGTAACAGATGTCCGCAATCAAATTTCCTGCAATCAGAACCAGACAAGAAAGCATTACCGCCCCCATCATCAGTGGATAATCCCGGTTGGTGATTGCAGAAAGCCCCAATCGTCCCAATCCCGGCCATCCGAAAATATTTTCTATAATATAGGAACCACTGACCAAGCTTCCCATGTTCATACCGACCAATGTGATTACTGGAAGTAGACAGTTCTTCAGCACATGACTACGCAGAATCTTTTTCTTCGGCGTTCCTTTTGCCAGTGCAGTCATAACATAGTCTTCTCCCATTTCCTTGATCACACTAGAACGGATATACCTGGTATAAACTGCAGTCTTACTGATACTCAGTGTCACAATCGGAAGTATTGCATGCTTTAACACATCCCAAACCGAATCCACACCTGTCGTGTGCATTCCTGATCCTGGTAAAATCTTCAGTTTCTGTGCAAAAATCAACACAAGGATAATTCCGAACCAGAATTCTGGAAGAGATATTCCAATGTTCGTAAACCCAGATATAACCTTATCCTGCCATTTTCCGGGTCTCGACCCACTGGCCAGCCCCAGAAATATACTAACAATCAATGAAAGCAGAATTGATCCTCCCATGATTAAAAGCGTCGCAGGAAGCTTTTCCATAATCTGTCCGCCGACTGTTCTTTTGTTGTGGATGGAATAACCCAGATCTCCGTGCAGTGCCTTATTCAGCCATTTTCCATACTGTACGATCACTGGATCGTTTAGTCCCAGACTGTCACGGATCTCCTCCTGCTGCTCCTCTGTCATTCCCGGTGTAATATAAAAAAGAGACGGATCTCCAGGTGCAAAATGGATCAGTGCAAAGGAAAACACTGACACCAGAAATGCTACTGGGATCATCATCAATATCCGTTTTCCAATATATTTTAACATAATTATATTATCTCCAACGGGAGAGGAACGAAACGCCCCTCTCCCGCAATTTGATCTCTCTTATATTGTTCTGTTACAATATCTGTTGAGCAAACGTCTTCTACTCAACCATGTGCAGCATAGTATAATCCTCAAACAGTGTATTCAGACCATACTCATCCATTCCGGCATATCCCTTCTGCATAACTGCAACATAATTTGTATCAGATACAGAAATGATGGAATATGCATCTTTCGCTGCCTCATATGCTTTTGTCATAGAATCTTTTCTCGCATCCATATCTATAGTGGACTCAGCCTCATTCCATGCCGCATCAACTTCTTCTGGAATCGCAAATCCCATTGCTCCGCCCATCATGGTGCTGTAGAACAGACGGCAGTGGAATTCCTCACCATTAGACATATATCCGCTCATCATCATATCTACACTTCCATCGTTGGTGGACTGTGCCTGGAAGAATCCGGCTGCATCTACCCCCTGCAGTTCAACAGTGATACCTGCCTCTTTCAGCTGCTGCTGAACCATAAGAGCAGTTTCTTCCATACCTGCACGAGAACTGTTGTATACATATACCAGTTTCCCTTTATCAAGTCCAGTCTCTTTTACAAGCTCTTTCGCCTCTTCAAGATTCTGCTCATAATTGATGTTCTCTTTGCTGTAGAAGTAAGACAAGCGGCTGAACATGCTAGTTGCAGGAATTGCAAATGTATCATCTCCATATACACCTTCTACGATTTCAGGAATATTCAATGCCTTTGCAACGGCCTCTCTTGCCTTTACATCGCCCAGCTTTCCACCTGTTTTAAGTGCCAGGAAGTTAATACGTCCTTCCGGTTGATTGAAGATAGTGTAATCATCGGACTCCTCGTATTTTGCAAGTGTCTGGGCATCTGTCACACGTAAGAAATTGATCTCTCCGTTCTCAAATGCAACCTCTCTTGCATTCAGATCAGGGATGATCTTGAACTCTACAGTATCCAGAGTTGCAGGCTCACGATAATAATCATCAAATCTCTCCATAACAATCTTTTCGCCGGAGATGTATTCTTTCAATTTGAAAGGTCCAGAACCTACTGCCTTCTCACTCTTCTCCTCATCTGTCAGAGAATCATCTCCCCAGATGTGTGCTGGCAAAGGATGGATCTCACCAATACTATACATCATAGATGCCTGTGGAGCCGGTGCAGTAACCTTTACAGTCAGATCATCAATCTTCTCTGCATTAACCGGCTGCATATTTACCAGAGTACGCAATGTATCTGTACCGCAGGAACTGCTGTTCATCAGAATATAATTGATAGTAAATACTACATCATCGGCAGTAATTGGCTCGCCATCATGCCACTTCATACCATCTCTCAACTTGATAGTAAGAGTAGTAGCATCATCAGACATCTCCATATTCTCTGCCAGATAATATCTAACACCATCAGAAGTTACTGAACAAAGTTCATCGTACATACTGCTCAGAACCATCTCCTGATCATCATCTCCAGAACACATGCAATAGTTAAAAGACTTGATATCTCCACCGATCGGGAATGCCATGTTTCCGCCTTCTACCTCGGTTACTTCTTTTTCTTCTGCTGGCTCTGATTTTGCATTATCGCTGCTTTCACCGCATCCTGCAAGCATAGTAACACACATTGCCATACAAAGAAGCATACTGATTATTTTTTTCTTCATTCTTCTTCTCCTTTTTTCTAATATCGTTAATAATACATTGTACATTTTATCATTTTCGTCAAAAAATTCCAAATTCGAATTTTCTATAAATAAGTCTATTCATTTGTATTATCTATATATAATTCATTGACACTCAATTGTCACCGTGGTATAATAGCCAAATTATCAAAAACTCTAGTTATATTAAGGAGGTTCTATACTTGAAATACAATTTTGATCAAATCATCAATAGATACAACACCAACTGTGCAAAATATGACTGTGCAAAATATCTGTATCAGGGTATTCCAGATGATGTTATTCCCATGTGGGTAGCGGACATGGATTTCGCAGTTCCACCGGAGGTACTGGCTGCCATGCATGATCGCATCGATCAGGGAATCCTAGGATATACCTATGTGATGGATCCAGGTTATTCTGCATCCATCATGCGGTGGATGAAAGACCGTTTCCAGTGGGATATCAGTAACTGTACGATACTCCCTACCGGAAATGTTGTAGACACCCTGCACCATATAGTCTCTCTACTGACAGAACCAGGTGACGGTGTCATCGTCCAACCACCTGTCTATCCACAATTTTTCAACGCTGTCCGTGGAGAAGGACGGACGCTGGTGTACAACCATCTGTTATCAGAGAATGGTTATTATCGAATTGATTTTGACGATTTGGAACAAAAAGCCCGCAAAAAATCCAATACACTACTGATTCTTTGTTCCCCGCACAATCCGACTGGACGGGTCTGGACTCGTGAAGAACTCCTTCGTGTCGGCGAAATCTGTCTAAAAAATGACGTCCGGATTGTGTGCGACGAAGTCCACCATGATTTAATTCGCCAGAGCCAGAAACACATTCCGATTGCAAGTCTCTTCCCAACAGAAAAGAACATCTACACCTGCACTGCACCAAGTAAGACTTTCAATGTAGCCGGAAACAACTTATCCAACCTGATTACCGCTGATGACAGTCTGCTCCCACGATGGTCTCAGGCTTTCCACGACTCCATCTCTCCAATCGCAGTTGCCGCCACACAGGCAGCATACTCCTTGTGCGATGCATGGGTCAATGAACTGTGCGAATATCTAGATGAAAGCTTTCTATATATGAATCAATTCTTCCAGGAACATCTTCCGAAAACCCGGTTTCAGATTCCGGAAGGTACTTATCTTGCTTGGATTGATTTCTCTGCTTATGAGTCCAATCCAAAACTCCTATACCAGAAAATCTGTCAACAAGCAGGTGTCATTCTCGAAAAGGGAAGTAAATATGATCCAGACAATCTGGATAGCACAAAGTATCTGCGGATGAATATCGCCTGTCCCCGTTCCATCCTAAAAGATGCTCTAGAACGTATTGCCAGTGTATTAAACAACTGAACTTCATTGTTAACGCCTTCGTTTCTATCCGTAAGTATCTTACTTTCTCCTTTCGAGCATCCTACAAAAATGCTGAAACACTGATGCAAGCAAGAAAGCCGATAGATTTTCACTTTGAAAGCTATCGGCTATATACTTATTTCTTTCTGGGATGATAAATCCTCTATTCTGTTACAAGTGAAAAATTATATTATGTTCCATTTTGGATACGATTGTCTTTACAGATATTATGACGAATAATCTGAATAAATATCTTCCTCATATGCTCCCAATAGTTTTCTCCAATTTGTGCATATCCAGCTTTTTCACCCAATCTATCAGTTGATATTTTGCAGTTTCCAATGCTTGCTCTTCTACTACCTCATGTAGAATATTCTGAACAGCTTCGTCCATATTCTCATCTGTTGCAATCTTTAAGATTTTGTCACAACATTCCATTCTTGCTTGTTTATCTCTGATACCGAAACGTCCATCTAACAAATCTTCCACTCTATGTGGAAACTCCACCATCTTTCCGATAACAGTTTCTTTTTTTACCAATCGGTCATTTATTTTAAGCACATAGTACTGCAGACCTTTCTACTTGCCCAGACGTCTGCCAGTAGCTGCCAGTGACATTTTCTTCCACTGACAGCTTTCCTTGACCTGAATATCTACAGAACCTGCCAACGGCAGCGTCTTCCGCTATTTATTCATTTCTAAAATAATTAATTTACTGTCATAAAATAATTCAGGCTGATTTCATTTGTTGCCACATCCGCAAGGTTTACACAACTGTTTCCCATGCGGTCAATCAGATGAAGGATATTTGTAAATGGTGCTGTAAGGCTTGCTTTACATTTTCCTTTGTTTACTCGCTGTACATGTGCCTTACGCATTTTAAGATCCAGATCCATGATCTTGTCTTTCCGTTTGATCTGTTTATCGATCTGTACATTTTCATCTCCCTGCAATGCCTTGAGCGAATCGCTGAACATCTTCTCCAGTGTCTTCAGACTCTTCTGCAGTTCATCCATTGCTTCCGGCGTATATTTGTACTGGTTGTCTATCTTTTCCTGTACACATTTTGCAACTTCTACGCTCAGCGTTCCCATACGCTCCACATCACTTAATATATACATAAGACTCGCCGTCTGTGCTGCCTGCTGCTCGGTCATGGTTCCGGCAGAGAACAGTGAGGCCAGATATTCTGTGATCTGATCCGTCAGTTTCTTGATCTGCACTCCTTTTTCCTGCAATGGTTCCAGTTCATTCAGGTCTTCTGTTTTGACGATTGCGATTGTATCTGCTACAGCAACCTTTACCATTTCACTCACACGAAGGATTTCCTTTGCAACCAGCTGAAGTGCTGCAGCCGGCTGACTGATAATCTTGTCATCCAGAAATACAGGTTTTGCAGGATCCATATCGACTGCTTTTCCGTCCGGGATCAGCGTCATAACAATCTTTACCATCACATTGATCAGACAGACCCAGATAAGTGTCATTGTAATGTTAAATAATGTATGTGCATTTGCAATCTGTCTTGAGATCACTTCAATCTCCGGTCCTTTCGGAGAAATGTGCTGGATCAGTGCTGCAAATGGCTTCACAAACCAGATAAATAACATACATCCGGAAATGTTGAAAATACAGTGTGCAACTGCGGTACGTTTCGCATCTTTGGTCTGACCGATACTTGCCAGAAGTGCTGTAATTGTAGTACCAATATTGTCTCCAAGCAGGATCGGGATTGCTCCTGCAAGTCCAAGCATACTTGTCACACCGTCAGGTCCCGGCTGTGATGCAAAGTTCTGCAATACAGCGATCGTCGCACTACTGCTCTGTACTACCAGTGTCATAAGCGTTCCGACAAATACACCAAGTACCGGAATATGTGCCACTCTTTCAATCAGATCCGTGAACACCGGGCTGGATGCCAGCGGTTTCATGACATCTCCCATGGTCTCGATTCCAAGGAATAACAGACCAAATGCAAAAATTGTCTGACCGATACTTTTCACTTTTTCAGATTTCGCAATAAACGAAATGATAAATCCAATAAAAATAATGATATAAATGTAATCGCTGATCTTAAATGCAATAATCTGCGCCGTCATTGTCGTACCGATATTCGCACCAAAAATGATTGAGATTGCCTGTGGCAGACTCATAAGCCCCGCACTGACAAATCCGATTGCCATAACGGTTGTCGCACTACTGCTCTGTAATACTGCTGTGGTAAGTGCACCTGCGATAACCCCAAGTACCGGGTTCTTAGTCAGAAGTGCCAGGATGCTTTTCATCTTTTCTCCTGCCGCTTTCTGCAGACACTCACTCATCATATTCATTCCATAAATAAAGACTGCCAGACCTCCTAAAAGCCCGAATATTATCTGCAATTTTTCATTCATAATATTTTCCCATTCTCCTTCATTCGTCTTCTATAGAACCTGCCATCGGCAGCTTCTTTCGAGCATATGATGTCCCCTCGACGTTACGGGCTTATTGTAACGAAGGTGTATGCAGCCTATATCAAATCTATGTTAAATCTATGTAAAATCGTACCCGGAGTTTATATCACGTTAAATTCTATGAAATTATTTCCAAAAAAATGTAAAGGAATCATCAAATGTATGCAAAGTTATCTGAATACTTAAGATGATTCCTTTTTATTGTTTATTCCTATTGTTTCTAATATAATGGTTCATTCTCAATCAGATATTGCAAGAATGCCTCGCAGCCTTCTTTCACATCTTCATAAGTCACATCAAAATTCCCCGTGTACCACGGATCTGCAATATCTCTTGCATCTCCTGCATATTCCAGTAACAGATGTACTTTATGCTCCGGATCTTTCCGGATGATGCGGTTGATGTTGCGAATGTTCCACCGTTCCATGCCGATCAGGTAATCGAACTCTTCATAATCTTTTCGCGTCATCTGACGTGCTCTGTGATTCCCACACTGGATTCCTTCTTCTCTTAATTTGTTCTGTGTCCCATAGTGTACCGGATTGCCATCTTCTTCGTTACTGGTTCCGGCAGAGTCGATGTAGAAGGACGACTCCAGATTCGCTTTTTTTACTAAATCTTTCATAACATATTCTGCCATGGTTGAGCGGCAGATGTTGCCGTGGCAGATGAAAAGTACTTTTATCATAGTTGCATAACCTC